>ERZ779920.304-NODE-304-length-8173-cov-1.78209_pt1 | contig 8173 bp, 10 predicted proteins | sample MGYA00511065_ERZ779920 | MGnify/ENA primary metagenome ERZ779920 (study PRJEB29588, sample SAMEA2162880) | human gut metagenome | biome: human gut; feature: human-associated habitat; material: faeces | place: Denmark | collected 2008/2010 ... | reverse complement strand
TCTGGTGTAAGGCGTATGCCATTTACCGTTTAGATTTCTTGCCGATAGTCGAGCGCATCATGCGGCTCGCCATCCTCATACAGCGAAGTGCCCATGCTCGATTGTCCTCGTCCTCGTCGCGTCCCCATTTGAGGTCACTCCCTCCGCCTCCACCACCATGTGATTCGGCAAATGTAGTGGCATCATCTACCATTCCGAGAAATAGCATTGTCGCACAGTGCATGATTTCCGTACCCCGCTCGGCGATAGACTGTACCAGTGAACCGTCAAAGAGCTGCCGTTCTGAAACATTCATTTGTGCCGATGCGTTACGATACTCGCTGATTACACTCTCCAGTAGGACGTCTTTAAACAAGCTATCCACTTTGGAGTGTACATCACGGGAATATTGATAGGCCTCCTCTTTGAGTTCTTCGGTACGTTCTTCAATGGCTCCCATATCCTTTTTCAGTTCGATGAGTTGCCGGTCAGCCGTCTGCAACTTTTCCTGCTTGTCTGCCAGTTGCCTGATGATTCCTTGCAGCTCTTTTTCCAACATTTGTATTTGGATTGCCAATTCTGCCGCATTGCCTTTGTTTGCCGATAACAAGGTTTCTTTTTCAGTTTTCTGCTTTTCAAGATTGCTAACCATTGTCGTAAGCCCTTTGACTCTGCGTTCTGCCAACCGGATGTCTGATTGAAGTTCACCCAATACCTGTTGATGGAGTTTGATATTATCCTCGATTGTTGTACACTCTTCAGACAACATTCGGCGGTATTCCTCAGTCGTTCTGTGCCGTGCACCCGTTTCGGATATGCTTGTTCCTCTTGACATTCCCCACTTTGTATTGACTTCTGCGAAAAAGTCCGTATGAAGTTGTTTCATTCTTGCACTATATTCAAACTTATCCTTACCGGCGAAGATTTCCTTGTACGCAAAGCGACTATCCTTGATTGGCAGAAGCGTACAGTGGATATGCGGGTTCAATTCATCCAGATGTACAATGAATGCAGCGATGTTCTGCTCACCATATCTGCCACAAACGAATGAATAAACATCCTTGGCCCAGCGTTCAATGTCACGCTTCCGTTCGATGCGGGTATTGTCCGCACCTTTTTCAAAGTCCACCTGTTGCGTACCGAAAGCAAGTTCCTGCATTCGCTGCCGTGAACCGCCGAAGATGATATTTACCACCGTGCGGTATTTTGGTTCGAGCAGCCCCTCATTAGGATCTTTGATTCCACGGTGACTTAATATGTCCGCCATCCGTTTGGGAATGCTACGGCTTGTGTCGATGGGATGTATTTTACCTCCGGGCGCAATCTCGAAGTTCAGCCGTTTACGCGTAGGATCATAATTTCCCTTACTCATAGCGTACTTCTCTGCCTTTTCACTACGGTCACGCAGATGTTCATTACTTTGGGCGGTGGTAATCCCTTTCGACACCTGCACGTCGAGTACCTGTTTTTGATTTGCCATACGTTTTTCATATTGTTTCGGACAATCTACCGTGTCCCAGCTTGCTGCTTGTTCGGACACCCTTCCCACCAACGTCAGGCAGGTGGGGTATTAGGCTCCCCCTTCCCTTTGTTCGTGGCAGGCGGGCAAGCCCGGATGCCTTCTATAACTGGCAGGGGGGCTTCACTGGATACAAAAGTGGATTGTTGCGGTTATACATTCTGTTTTCAACCTCCAATCTGATACGTTGCCTCCTGTGCCTTTGCCGCAAATGCCAGAAAAGGCTTAAAAAGCGTTTTAAGGAACTCCCTGTCATCTTCATCATAATCGGAATTTTCATCCCTATCTACATCAAGAATAAGCCCGGCAATACCTTTCGAAGTTGCAATAAGTCCTGTCCAGTCCCCATACAATTCCAATCGGAAGTAGTCCATAAACTCTGCACTGTCATCGAATCTCGACTTACGCAGTGCCCGTTGTATAGCGGCAAATGTAATGCACTCCAAAGCTACCATACGAATCTTGACAGCTCGTTCATCATCATCCGCTGCCGGATTGATGCGAGTGATACTGTCCGGAGATGGGCAGCTATCGCATATGCCAGCTTCATCCATTGCCCGACGAACAAGTTGCTCACACTTGATTCCGATCTCGTCAAGGGACACTTTGCCGATTATCCAATCGGACAATGCCTCACGTAGCTGTTCTGCAAGGTTCAACTTCTTCTGTCCATTGCAAGACTCCGTGGATTGGCTGGTTTGCACAGTCATGGTAATGATGACGCTTTTGGAAAGCCGGATGCGATTCAACAAGCCGAACTCTTCCATTACATCCAAAAAAGAACGGACAGTAGCCCTATGCCAATGCCATTCCGATGAAAGGTCAGAAACAGTCACGTGGCACTGGTTGGGTTGAAGTTCGTAGCCTTTGTTCCTTAAAAAAGGGGAAACAAAACCTGCCAAAGATTTATCCAATAAATCACAGAAGGCTTCTGTCTTTGTTTTTCGTTCACCGACTTTCTCCTTGAGGTAGTCAAATACTTCTCTGTCTGCCAATATAGGGACAGCTATTTTCTGCTTGGTTTTCATTTTCATTTCATTTTTTAATTATTACTATTGTGCGGATATATCAGTGTTGCCGCTATCCGCATCTTGCGGCAATATCGCGTGATGATGGTCATAATAACTTTCGGCTAATAGTCTGGGGAATTTCATCCATTCAGAGATTATGCCTATGTCCTGAAATTCGGTCATAACCCGAACAGAGGGATAGAACAGGGCAGCCAAAAGAAGATAGGCGGCAGTTACCGCCGTTGTGTACAAGTGTGGAACAAAACTGATGGCCAAAGCCACCAATGAGAGTATGACAAACATACATGATCGGTCACATAAACCTCTTAACAATCTGTCCGCTCTTCTAAATGAATATATAGTGGCACAGATAGCAGTTGAAAGAAAAACACCGAACTCGCCAACATGTCCGCTGATGTAAACATAGTGGAAGAGCAATAGCAGAATCAATACGACCTGTACATATAGTTTACGAGCCTTTACACTGTGTATCATAGCATCGTAGAACCTTACCATAAAAGAACGGTGGCTTTTGTACAATGCTAATGGCAATACGAAAAGCGTTATACAGAAGATAAGTTGTAGTATATTCCAAATCATAAATAATAGGGTTTCTCGCGTATTTGAATGGGGGATATCATCAACTCTAATTGGACAATATTGTGGGTGGCCAATAGGATGATAACTTCGGCGTCCCTCGGTGAAAGGTATATCGCTGCTTTCTTAATACGTTGCTTGAACGTATGCTCCTGCTTACGGTAGGCTGCCAATGCCTTATCCAGTTTATGTTCCGGAATTGTCCATGTCATGCCTTTGGCGTATGAGCCTTTGTCTTTGTAAGCCCGCAGTACCAACGTGCGGGAAACAATGTAATTGATATATCCGTTTCTTGACAAAGCATACTCCTTATAGAAATTGTCATCAACAACCTCTATCCATGTCCGGTATTCCCTAATCCAATAAACCATTTGTCGGTATAGTGTGTCCCGCATAACATGACCATTAAAGGAAATCCATCAAGAGATCGTCTTTGTTCTTCTTATACTTGAATGTGCCACTTTTGGAATGAAGATCCAAATCAAGGCACAGCTCGCCGTACATCTGCTCAAGAGAATCATAGATGGTGACAAGAATGCTATTTACCTTACCGTCTGCATCTGTCTTGCAATTCATCTTGAACATCTGTCCAAATGCCGGGTTGGAGTATGCACAGGTGCTATGCCCGAATTTGTCAGCGTGCGTGGGGATGTGGTGGTAGAGAGTTATAAGCTCCATATCGTCCTCAAACAGATCCATCACTTCCTCCAAATCGTAAGGGTCGCGTAGCGGGAAGGTCAGTAGGGCGTAGTCACCGTAGAATTGTGCTTCCTCCATTGTCGTCACATCGAGTAGTTGCGGTAGTTGCAGAGGGACAAATGTCATAAAGTCATTGAAAAAATGTCGTAACATATTCATTTTTTATATTGTTAGAGCGTCTGTATGAAAATATCCATAAGCATTCCTGGCAGTTCAGTCAGTTGACCACTTTCCGATTGCAGGATTCGGCTCAAGGTTTTGAACGCCACAGGTGTCTGTGCCGCCATCCTGTCAAGTTGTTTCCGTTCTTTATCGGAAAGCAATGTCATAGAGAATCCGTCCAATGAAGTATAAGGGTGGATAAGCATCCATATATAAGCATGTGCTTGCGAAGAAGTCTTGATTTTTTTGTTCCGAACATCTTCTATACAAATCTGCATATTTTGTATTTGGCGACGATTGGTGCGCATTGTCAAATAAAGCATAGCCTCCCGATAGGTAATCTCCTTTCTCTCAGCGGCAAAGAATATCTGCGAACAACACTGTTCAGTACCACGTGTGATGTCAGCCATACTCTCACCTTCGAAATCGTGCAAGTGAGAGAGGAACGCACGGAATATAGCATCTTCTTTAGTGATATAAGTAATCAGTTCATTGCGGCTATGTATGCCGTTACGGATAGTTCGGGTCAGTAACATACGGTAAGCCGCAAGGATTTCCTCTTTGTTACCCTTATGAAGCGGAAGATTATCCAGTGAGTTGAAAAACGGGCGGATTTCTCCAGCGGCATGATGCAGTTCCTCATCATTGTTATAAGGTGAGAACTCTCCTTTGAGAGCCAAAAGTTCCTGATAAGTACGCGTCTTTGAGAGGGCTAAGCGTGAGAACTCAGTGCGGATAGAATCATGCAGTCTGATACACTCTTCACGCTGATTGGAATGGGGGTGGCTGAGCGTATCATTCCGGAGATACCTAAAAACAGAGTCTTTTACTGTTTGCCATTGTAGGATATGCTTGGTCAATACTTGAAATGAGGAATCTTTCTGACGTCGTATATTGTACAAGTACTCCCTGTATATTCCGGCAGGATCGTTCGTAGCTTCAGACAATGATTTGCCATTTCTATCGCTGCATGATATCAGGCCCAATATGGCCAATGAAACGATACATCTTCCAGTCAAAAATGATGGAGTCTTGTAGTATGATTTTAAAATTTTCATATTTAACAATTCATATTTAACGATGCAAATCTATATATTATTTTTATTGTAAAAGCCCTTTTATATCGCATTTAGTATAATTTTTGGTATCATATTAATAATATGATTATCAATGAAAACAAGTGCAAGAAAAAAAGCTAAAAAAAGGATTTAGCGAGATTTTTGCCACGATATGATTTTAGATTAAAATGAAAGTGCTATATTTGCACTTGTTATCAAAACAGTGTATATTAAAATGGCAAAAGTTGGCTATATATTCAAGGAAAATAATGACAGTTTTGATGCTGAGAGAGAATGGATGCAGCGATATGGTTGTGTACAAATCGTAGAGGAAACAGTTGAACATGAAACATTGAGACCTATGTGGAAACAGCTTATGGCGAATCTTCAAAGGGGCGATGAAATAGTCATATCCAAATTCAGCAATGCTGCACGCGGTTTAAGAGAACTGGCCGCGTTCATCGAACTATGCCGTATCAAAATTGTACGTGTCATATCCATTCATGACAGAGTTGATACTCGCGGTGAATTATTCCCCGGTACGACAGCAGCCGATGTGTTGTGGATAATAGGGGCATTTCCGGAAGAAATTGCCGCACTACGAAAATATTCCGCTCATGTCGAGAAGTTACGCCAGAATATCAAAGCCCCGGCTGTGCCGAAGGTATTACCTAAAGCTGAACGAGATAAGACAATCGTGGATATGTATATCAACGGGCATTCTTTCGATGACATTTGGGCTGCAAGCGGTTTTAGCAGCAAAAGTTCTATTTGGCGCATACTCAATAAATATGGCGTAAAACTTGATCGTGGCCAAACCAGCGGTCCGCGTGTCAAACAGAACCCGAAAGAGGACGGAACAAATGAAGGTAACTCCTGATAGAATTTTCAGATAATCAGGATCGTATATTTGTTTTTCGGTTATTATTTTGTATTTTTATTATTGTTAAAACTATAAAAGTAAGACTTATGGGAGATATTATAATTGTATTGCTGGTATTCTGGGTTGTCGGCAAGCTCTTGAAGGGCGTGTTTGGCGGTTTCAGTAAAAGCAGCTTCAAAGATGATAAGTAGGCCAGCCAAGGGATGGGTAAATACGGTCAAAAAAGACTGGTTCAAGAGGCGTGAAATTGTAAAAAGGAAGTGGAATGGAATAAATATAAACGGAGCTTCCGGCAACAGGAATCCAGGATATATCGGTTGAGATATACCCTGAATACATGTCAGATATTGTCTGTCCGGAGATGTTTAGGCTTTCCACCTATACCCCTCGTCTGTCAGTTCCAAGTATTCCTCTAATCCCGGTTTTACGAAAAAGACAATTTCAAAGGCTTCGTTACTTCCGTTATCGGGGAATGTCATGTCGGTTTCTCCATTTCGGATAGTCCCTTTGCCCACGTTGGAACCAAGGTCTTCATCCGCATAGGCATATTGAAACTCGACGTCCGGAAATATCTCGGAGAGTGTTTGGATAAGCAGAGGCACACCTTCCCAAGCCGTATCAAACCAAAGCACGTTCGGTTCTTCAAAATTCTGATTAAAGGCATTCCATTTTGTACCCCAGTTGGCAATAGACCATTCATACCAAGTAGGATAACCGTATTTTCCCCAGTTTCTCAGATATGTCATTCCAAGTTGTAATGCTTCTTCCCTGACTTTTTCCTCCTGAATTTCCATCCATTGAATGACTTTCAGGTCGTCCTGTGAATTGAACGGTTTACGTTGCTGTGCTATGATATACTGCATACCAAATTCCCCAGAAGTGGACGCTTCTATCAGTAAGTCCTTTGGCATAGGGATAATGTTGTTGAAGTCAATATAGCAAGGCGTACTGTCTTCATCAGTTTTTCCTTTTAAGAAATCCATCACATTTTGTACTGTTTCTCTGTCTGCGTTTATTTCTAAACGGTTTGTTACATAATTAGGCATGATTTTAATGTTTAAAGAATTGGTTAGTATTAACTTTTATTTCCCATATTGTCGGTTCTTTACTGATTGAACCGTTTTGGGATTTATGGATGCGGTAAACGGATGTCGATACAGCTTCATACGGCAACTTTTCTTGCCAAATTACTCTTGCGCAGGAAGGAAGAATTTTGTAAGAAATACACTTCAAGTAGCAGGATCAAGCGCGATAGCCGACCTTTGCATTTGATAAAACCAAACCGGTGATAGGATGAAGAATAGATGGGAGATAAAATGAAAAATAATTAATATAAAAGAAGAATGCTATTCCTTTTGCAGAAATATAAAAAAGGAATAGAATGATATAATTATAAAAGAGGGACTATTATTACCCTCTCAATTATAAGAGGGTATGTTCTCAAACTCCGACCCTTATTTGTAATACTGTAATACCGCAACACCTCCGTTAAAGGTTATTACGGTATTTTTTTTGAATTATTCTTGTGTTACTTCCATAGCATTGCTGTATTCTTTGATTTGCTCCATTGTCAGCCATTCGGGTTTTTCGTTTTCTCGGAAGCTGTCGTGAATTTTCGTCATGTATTCAATTTGTGCCTTTTCAGAACCAGCCCACAAACGACGAGAACTTTTGTTTCCAAAGCCAAGATAATATTCACAGTCGGCTTGCAAACGCCCCAATAACATATACCTGAATTTTAAATCGTGCTGTAATACTTCTTCTATTGTCATACTCGTTTTCGTTTTTAATTAAGTTTTTTATTTTCCCTTTTTTCAAGTCTTTCGACTTTGCCGGAAGGGTTGTTTTTCATGTGCGTCCCAAACGACGAAGCAGGAACGCAGTGCAAGGAATCGGAAATGAAATTTTATGAATACCGAAATCTATGATTTAGGAAGATTACGTCAAATTTCATTTCGGATAGCGTAGCGATACTTGGATAGCGTTCGTTCGCCGTAATTTTGCACACGAAAACAAGACCGGGCGAAAGTCTGGATAACGACAGGAAACATCAACATTCATTACATAAGGGCTGTAAAAGAGAAGCAGGCAGTTACGCTGCTATAAAAGGGAAACAAGGAAATTAAAAAAGTGGGCACGGAGCAATCTGTAAAAAAGGGGGATGCCACCTGTCTTCGGGCAAAAGAAGATACCATACCGATAGGATTTAACCGATACGGTATCTCTTTGGTAGTCATCAGTACCATACTTTCAGAAAACCATTTAA
>ERZ779920.279-NODE-279-length-8586-cov-1.91736_pt1 | contig 8586 bp, 5 predicted proteins | sample MGYA00511065_ERZ779920 | MGnify/ENA primary metagenome ERZ779920 (study PRJEB29588, sample SAMEA2162880) | human gut metagenome | biome: human gut; feature: human-associated habitat; material: faeces | place: Denmark | collected 2008/2010 ... | reverse complement strand
GCTGCATCGTGTCGGCGAGCTGATGCTGGAAGCATAGGCCTGGGTAAACATCATTCCCTGACGGGCCAGACGTTCCATGTTGGGAGTTTCATAAAGCCGGTTATAGGGTGTCTTCTCTGTCCAGAAAGGCAGGGAAGTATCCTGCCATCCCATATCATCGACCAGAAAGAATATGATGTTGGGACGTTTGTCTGGCTGGTTTTCGGCTGATTGTGCATACAGGGAAGCGGACAGCGGAAGTAGTCCGAATGTCCCTAATAAAATTTTATTCATGTGCTCAGTTGGTTAAGGTTCTACATGATAAATGCTGAAATTGGCAATGCAAGGATTACCCTCGCTTTTTTCTATGACGAGGCGGAATGCGTCAGCTTCAACAGCGGGGAAAGATTCAATTCGCTTATGGCCGACAGAAGTTCCCCGGGCAATGGCAGACCATTTTCCGTTCAGGCGTGCTTCTACCCGGTAAGCGCGGATTCGTTCTCCCTGAGTAATGTCTTCCTGAATAATGTAATAGTTGGCTTGTGTACCTTTCCCGGTTTTCAGGGTCAGTGCTTTCTTGCTTCCGCTGGTTTGGGCCAGAGGTTTTTCGAAACGTCTGTTGATCTCCTGTCCCCATTCTTGCAGACGTTTGACATCCTGCTGGGGAATCAATCCTTCCGGATTGGGAGTCAGACCGACAATCAGTGTAGCATTTCTTCCTACTGATTTTTCGTACATATCCATCAGGTTGCTCAACGGATAGACAGCCTTGTCGTCATCTCCCGGTTCCCAAAACCATTCGTGACGGCCGTTATATCCTCTCAGCGGAGTGTCGGCCATGGCAGGTACCCAGTATTTGCCTTCCGGATCGCCATGAGCGAGCAGCTTGTTGTGATCCTGAACACCGTCGGTTGCATTGCTGTGACTGTATGGATAAGGGAAAGTGGACCAGCACGGATAACCCACTGTTCCGCTTTCAGAGCCTCCCCAACGGAGATCTGCCCGGCTGACATTGTGATAGAAGAGACAGTTGGGCTGATATTTGTTGACGATGGGTTCTACGTCCGGACCCATGCCTTTGGGATCGTCTGCACCTCCGTCAAACCAGATCATGAAAAGCTCTCCATAACGGGTACAGAGTTCAGTAACCATTTTTTCGCACAGATGTTTGTACCATGTCTGGCGGTTGCGGGCAAATTCGCCTTCTCCTTCCGCTTTGAAATTATGGATACCTAACAGAGAGTTCCATCGGATACCAATATAAATACCCGGCTGTATACCATATTTGCGGCAGGAGTTGACAAAATCGCGGACGATATCGCCTTTTCCATCACGCCATTTGACGGCTTTCAGGCAGTAGGGGTTTACATCACTCTGCCAGAGACCGAATCCGGTTTCATGAGTTGCTGTAAGTATGGCAAATTTGGCACCGGCAGCTTTGGCAGCTTCGATCCACTGATCTGTGTTCAGTTGGGTGGGGTTAAAGATGTTGTAATCTTCAACGGGATTGATCCGGTTGTTCCCTTGTCCGTAAATCTGTCCGTCGAAAACGTGCAGGTCATAATGGAAGACTACTCCCAATTCGGCTTCATGCCATTTCAGCTGATGCGGAGCCGGAACGGGCAGATTAGAGACATTTTGAGCCTGGCATATGGTTGTGGTTAACAAAGCCAGAAGGATACAAGTCTGTTTGATTCTGGAAAAGATGCTTCTTTCTTTCATATTTTCATAAGGTAAAAATTGAGTATTCAAAGATAGTTCTTTAAAAAGTAAAAAATGAATATTCCCGGTCTTTTTTGTTCATGTCAGATCTGGATATTCATAAAAAAAGCTGGAGAACGTTCCCAAAAGTTTAGGATTGCTCTCCAGCTCGTGTCATGACTATATAGGTTTAATCCCCTTCCGGTAAACTGTTTGTTTCAATTTTCCAGCCCGGATTCTGGTAAATTACAGAGGTTGTATAGTCAGATGAACCTTCTTCTGCGGTTGCCAGACGGAAATGATCGAAGGCTATCGGGTTCAAATACTTATTGGGGTTCCAATTGTATCCGTTGAATGCGATGTTGTTGGTCAGAACCCGGTAAGGCATCATGTAAACTCCGTCAGCTTTGGCTGACACATTTGAATCTTCAGCTCCGCTTTCTTTCAGTGCAATGACGTTGAGGGGTGCATCAAAATTACTTCCATTGAGTCCGGCGTCGGGAGTAGCATAGCGCTTGTAGTTTTCATCCCACAGATTGAATCCTTGTACGTGATAGTTTTGCATCATATCAAGAGATCTCCATCGTTTCAGATCTTCAAAGCGCAATCCTTCGGCAGCCAGTTCAATGCGCCGTTCGCGTCTTATATTATATAAGGTGGAACTTACCAGATTTTCTCCTGAGTAACGTGCCAGATCGTTTTCTTTTGTTACGTCTGTCAGATCAATGGTATGCTGGATTGTATTGGGGGCAATGCCTCCGCGGGTTCGGAGAGCTTCCCAGTATTTCATGCTGTTGGCGTCCAGGTTTCCATTGTTCAGTTCACAGTCTGCTTCCATATAATTCAGGTAAGCTTCTGCTGCCCGGAATACAACACTGGCTGTTGTAGCAGGAAGAGTAGGTCCCTGTTCCGGATCTGTTGTTAATCCTTTTTTGATGGAATAGCCCGTTGGACATCTGTTTTCGGAAATTTCGGTAATCGGAGCCCGATAGTAATAACCTGCTTTATCGATTTTAGCTTCGGTCATTGTGGCAGAGGTAGTCAGCAGATCACCCGGAATAAGAACATTATCCAGCAGTCTGGGATCTCTTCCATGAGCGACATTTTCGTAAGTCTTGTCACCTTGATAGTCGCTGGAAGCATAGATGGGGGTACCATCCTGCATCAGGAATGATTCTACCATACTCCGGGTAAATCCGGAGTTTCCGCCTCCGTTACGCTGGATATATCCGACAACAAAGTGATTGACAGCCGGTGTCATGGTTCCGTCATATTGTTTCCATAACAGAGCTTCAGTGGAACTGCTCAGACTCTGGCTGTTGAATAACTTTGAATAGCTGGCATCCAGTGCATGGTTGTCTGCTACAATTTGCGCGGCCTCTTTAGCTTGTGTCAGGAAATAGTTGATTTCTTCTTCAATATTGATTGTGAAATCTTTCAGGTAATCTTTGTCTGCTCCTGGCCATCCCGGTCCTCCCGGAACCCGGTTGGTCCCTTTATGATACTTTTCCCAGGTACCTTCAAATAAAGCAATACGACTTTTAAGTAACGCAGCACAGTCTTTGGTCAACCGGTTAGTCATGGGAGGAGTGGCACTCATGTAATGGTAGGCTGAGTCCAGATCTGAAATGATAAAGCGGGCAACTTCGTTTCGGGGACGTCTTTTGCTGGCTTCCCGTACGGCATCATAATTGTCTGCAATCATTTCCTTGATAATGGGAAAATCGCCCAGGGAGATCAATTTTTCGGCATAGATATAAGCCCGGAAGAAGTACATTTCACCCAGATAGTGATTGTTGTTTGCAGAATTTTCAATCTCTCCGTTTTCCAGACGGGGACGGACTGTGTTTATGAAATAGTTGGCTGTACGGATATTGCCGAAGTCCCAGTCTCCTCCGTTTTGTGCCACGCGGGTTTGACCTTTCACAAACAGATCATTGGGAGATGATCCGGCCTGATTGTCACTGTCGTTGTCGTCATCGAACGTACCCAGGCCATATCCGGCATGTACAGGGAATATTCCATACATGTTGGCTGTGTAGGCAGACAAGTCATTTTCGTTGAACAGATATTGTGATGTCGGCACAGAGTCCAGTGGTTCTCTGTCTAAGAAGTCGTTACAGGAGCTGCTGGCTAAGGCTATAAATCCAATTGCCAGAATATATAGTTGTTTTTCATACGTTCGTTGGTTTAAAGGGTAAGATTAAGACCGAAAGAGAATGTTTGGGACAAAGGATAGGTTTTTCCGCTTGACCATCCGTTGGCTGCTGTTGCTTCGGGGTCAAACATACCGGCAATGCCTGTAAGGGTAAACAGGTTTTCGCCGCTGAAAAATACGCGCAGTCTGTCAACATGCAGTTTGTTTGTCCATTCTTGAGGGAAAGTGTAACCGATCTGCAGGTTTTTCATACGCATATATGCAGCATTTTGCAAATAGCGGGTCTGGGTATATTTGTTCTTGTTTCCTTTGTCTCCGATATAAGTTTTCGGATAATAGGAATCTACATTGGGACCGAATACGGAACTTGTGTTTTCCGGACGGAAATAATCCAGGTGCTGTTTCAAGCCTGTAGACTGCCATTCGCCGCCGTCTCCACCCCAGAACAAAGGACCGCTTACCCACAAATCACGTTTCATGACACCCTGGAAGAACATTTGAACGTCGAATCCTTTCCAGTTGGCTCCTAAGGTTAAGCCGAAGCGGAACCGGGGATTGCTGTTTCCGATTACTTTGAGGTCTCCGTGATTTCCCAAAGTGTTGTTTCCGTTGTCGATGACACCATCGCCATTCAGATCCTTGTACATGATATCTCCGGCTCCCCATTCAGAACCTAATTTGCTTTGGTCGTGAGTACTCAGCCAGTTGTTCATTTCTTCATCTGATTTGGCTATTCCGGCCGTTTCATATCCCCAGATTTCTCCTAATACCATGCCGTTGTAGTAAGTATTCAATGACATGGATTCATTCGGATATTTGGTCACTTTAACCCGGTTATCAGACAGGTTGAAACCTACGTTGTAGTTGACTTTTCCGATACGGTCTTGCCAGTTGATCTGCAAATCCCATCCTCGGTTGTCAAGTGTTGCATTGTTGGTGTTCGGTAAACTGATACCTAATGCCGCTCCGATTTCAGCGGGAGGACCTACCATATCTCTGGTCTGCCGGATATAGTATTCGAAATATCCGGTCAGCCGGTTGTTGAAGAATCCAAAGTCAAGTCCGAAGTTGGTATTGTAAACCTTTTCCCAGGTTAACGTACTGCTGACAACTCCCGGAGCACCGGCTACGGTAGGACGGACACCATTCATCAGCCATCCGCCTCCGTTGGCTGTCACACTTTGTGAAAGGTAGAACGGATAGTATGAACTTGTGTTCTGATTTCCCAGCATACCCCATGAAACGCGAGGCTTGAGGCTGGTTTTCATTGATGATTCTCATACCTCCTTCCACGTAGATATTCCAGTTTTTCAGTGGACGGAGAACTAATTGTCCTTGCAGGTAAATATTATCATTGTGAGTTTTTGCACGACCGCCTTCTGTCAATTGGGCAAGTTTTCCATTGCGCATGTAGTGGCCGTTAGGATCTTTGAATGGCATCATAGGCCACATGCGGGCAATGTCATGATAAAGCAGTCCTCCCATATCGGAGTACAAAGGATTATCCAGATCAAAGCGAATAAACTTTGTATTGATGTTGAAATCAATATATTTGTTGATTTGCGTGTTGACTTTAGCTGTAAAGTTATAACGTTTCAGGTTGTCATTACCATAACGCAAATTACCGTTTTGGTTCAGATAGTTTCCTGATACATAATATTGCAGTTTCTCTGTTCCTCCATTCAGACTGATGTTGTGTTCATTGCTCCATGCCCATTTGAAATGCACTTTATACCAGTCCACATTGTCATTGGCTTTTTCGTGGAAATGCCAGTTCGTTCCGTTGGGAACAGTTGTATCCGTGATTTTTCCGGCCATGTAATCCTGGATGCGTTGCATCGTTTCCTCAGTGAAAATGATCTGATTTCCCTGATTAACGGACATCTCATTGAAATAATTCGCAAAGCTGTAAGAGTCTAGCAGTTCCGGAAGGTTGGTCGGACCTGAATATCGGAAGTTATTGTTATAATTAACTTGCATTTTTCCGGCTTTACCTTTCTTTGTCGTAATCAGAATTACCCCGAAAGCTGCACGTGATCCGTAAATGGATGATGAAGCGGCATCTTTCAGAACCGAAATGTTTTCAATATCATCCGGGTTCAGATTATTCATATTACCTTCAATACCGTCAATCAGGACCAGAGGGCTGGCGCTGGATCCTGTACCAATGGTTCCTGTACCGCGGATATTTACACTCATGGATTGTCCCAACTGGCCTCCAAGATCAGAAGCAGAAAGGTTTAATCCGGGGACGGTTCCTTGCAGAGCCTGTCCGACCTGAGATACAGGACGGGATTCCAGGACCTTAGTGTCAACTGTAGAAACGGCTCCTGTCAGGTTAATCTTCTTTTGGGTACCGAATCCTACCACAACAACTTCGTCCAAAACTTTTGTGTCTTCCTGTAGTATTCCATTCAGAGGGGAGCCATTCCAGACCATTTCAATGTCTTTGTATCCAATGTAGGAGATCTGAATGGTCGTTCCAGGAGTAATGTTGGAAAGGCTGAATTCTCCGTTCAGGTCTGTGATCGTTCCATTGGTTGTTCCTTTGACTACAACCGAAGCACCGATGATGGTTTCACCGGAAGCATCTTTTACAATACCCGTACATGGATTGGTTTGTTGGATTTGCTCCACAGCATCACGATGTGTGATACCGGCATGTGTCAGACTGGTGGGTAATCCTGCCAGTAGTAGTAACATGCTTACTGGTCGAATAGTTTTAAGCATAGTTTTTATGATTGTATTTTTGCTGTAGCAAATGAGAGTTTTCAGATCGGTAATCTCCTTCTGTTACAGCCGGTTTATAAAAAGTAGTGCCCGCAAAGACAGGTTTGCTCATTGATCTGGTAAGAATTATCTTATAAATTTACATTTTTTATTCGTTTGATATTTGCAAATATCTTTTAATCAGATATTTATGTTCTGGATTATACTTTTTTTTACAGATGGCTTATTTTTAGAGTTTTATGGGATATACCTTAGTTTATATAGAGGATGAAATGAAATATAAAAAGAGAAAAAGAACTTTTTTTATGATATTTCGACCAGTAAAGCGTAAATATGTAATGTTTCCAAAACCTTAAAAACTTGTTTTTTCGGATTATTTTTTTCATTTCATTGCTGATTGTCACAGATTCGCTACATTTGCAAAATGAAAGAATGCGTTAATCTTGAAAAATAATCAATAGAATCATGAGAAAAACTTTTTTAGTATTAGGACTGATGGGTACTCTGTCCCTGGGAAGTGCTTATGCACAGGAATTTCATTTGCAGCCGACTCCTCAGGAATATCAGGCCGGTCAGGATTCGGTGATGGTTCCCGTGCAATATAGTCTCCAGGCTGAGACTGCTTTTCGTGAAACTCCTGCTTTTCATCTGTTGAATACTTTGTTTCCGAAAGGGGAAGGAAAGGATGGATTTCCTGTTTATGTAGGAGTGAAAGGGGATAAATCTGTCAAGAAATATGTCCGCCGGGTTCCTAAACAGGCAGAAGGATATTATTTAGGTATTGAGAAAGACCGTATTGTTATTGTCGGTGCCGATGAGCGAGGTGCCTATTATGGTGTGCAGACGCTGGCACAGCTGATGACATTGGGCAAGTTGCCTTTAGCAGAAGTGACCGACTATCCCGATGTGCCTTATCGTGGAGTTGTAGAGGGCTTTTATGGTACTCCCTGGAGTCACGAAGCCCGTCTCCGTCAGCTGGAATTCTACGGACGTAACAAGATGAATGTCTATTTGTATGGTCCGAAGGATGATCCTTATCATAGCACTCCGAACTGGCGCAAGCCTTATCCTGCGAAGGAGGCTTCCCAGCTAAAGGAACTGGTGGACAAGGCCAATGAAAATGGTGTAATATTTTACTGGGCTATTCATCCGGGACAGGACATCAAATGGAATGAAGAAGACCGTGACCTGCTGTTGAAGAAGTTTGAAAGTATGTATCAGTTGGGGGTACGTGCCTTTGCGGTGTTCTTCGATGACATTTCCGGCGAAGGAACCAAGGCTGAAAAGCAGGCTGAGCTGCTGAATTATCTGGATGATCATTTCGTGAAGGTGAAAGGTGATGTGGAACCGCTGGTCATGTGTCCTACGGAATACAACAAGTCGTGGTCGGACGTAAAAGGCGGATATCTGACTACGTTGGGTGATAAACTCAACAAAGGTATTCAGATCATGTGGACCGGTAACCGGGTCATTGCCTGCATCGATAAGGAATCAATGGATTTCATCAATCCTTTGCTGAAACGTAAGGCTTATATCTGGTGGAACTTCCCGGTGTCCGACTATGTACGTGATCATTTGCTGATGGGACCGGTTTATGGAAACGGCCTGGATATCAAGGATGATATGTCTGCCTTCGTTTCCAATCCGATGGAACGTGCTGAAGCTTCGAAGATTGCGTTGTACAGTGTGGCTGATTATGCCTGGAACCTGGAGAAATATGACAGCAATGCTTCCTGGAAACGTGCTATCCGTGATCTGATGCCGAATCATGCTGCTTATCTGGAAACCTTTGCAGCCCATAACTCCGACCTCGGAGAAAACGGACACGGTTTCCGTCGGGATGAGTCTGTAGCCTTGCAGCCGGCACTGAAGTCTCTGCTTGTTGCTTATGAAAAGAATGGAGAAATGGATGAGGCTGCATATAAGCAGGTGGCTGAAGAATGTGACAAGATCATTGTGGCAGCCGACCGTTTGCTTGCTTCCAAAGAAAGCCGGGAACTGATTGAGGAAATCAAGCC
>ERZ779920.273-NODE-273-length-8702-cov-1.93605_pt1 | contig 8702 bp, 7 predicted proteins | sample MGYA00511065_ERZ779920 | MGnify/ENA primary metagenome ERZ779920 (study PRJEB29588, sample SAMEA2162880) | human gut metagenome | biome: human gut; feature: human-associated habitat; material: faeces | place: Denmark | collected 2008/2010 ... | reverse complement strand
AAGAGGGCCACAGCCGTCACTAGCACTACCACAAGGGTAATATGGGCGGCAATCCATGTAGATAATTGGATGAGTTTATTTTTCATTGTTATTGTCTCAAAAATTGTCTGCAAAGTTACAAAAATCCTCAGACTCAGTCATATAGTGATAATTATTACTTAAATTATCAAAAATATGACATACAGAACCCACTTAGTATCTGTAGATGTAGTCCATTTCATATGTAGTCGTCTTTTATTGTGTTTGGTAAAATCTTACTTTTTATGATATTCTATGTCTTGTTCCGCTGCCATTGAATAATCACCCCCACCTAAATGGTACACTTTCGGTTCATTTACGGTTGGGTCATTATCCGTCCATTGCTCACACTGGCGAATAACGGTCTCGAGCGCATTTGCAGCTTCTTCAGGTGGATAATGGTACTTCTTCAGCAGACGCTTAATCATTTTGCGCATACCGGCACGGGCTGATTCCTTTTTCTGCCAGTCAATGGTACGGTTCTTTCGCAGGGTTTCCGTCAGCTCCTTGGTCATGGCCACCAGTTCCTCATTGGTATATATATCATGTACAGCTTGAGGTTGAGTCAGAGCATCGTAGAAAGACTTTTCTTCACGTGTCAGCCCGAGGTCATTTCCGGCAGCTTCGGAGGATGAAATTTCTTTTGCCAATTTCAAAAGTTCCTGTATTACCTCTTCATTCGTAAGCAGCCCTTTCAGGTAGTTCGATAAAGAACGATTCAGTAGGTCAGAGAACTTTTCGGCCTGAACGATGTTGGTCTTCTGATACAAGGTCACTCGTTCTGCCAATAACCTTTTCAGCAGTTCAACGGCTATGTTCTTTTCCTTCATTTGGGATATGTCGTCAAGAAACGCCGCATCAAACAGAGAAAATTCAGCCTTTACATCAGAGAAAAGATTAATCACTCCTTCACTCTTGATGCTATGTTTGAGCAACTCTCCAATTCGTGCGTTAATTTCGCGTTTGGATACCTTTCCTTTTCCCGTCATTCGTGAGAGTAGGGTACGGACTGCTTCAAAGAATGCCGCTTCATATCGCTGTGATTCGTCTAACAAGCTTCGACACAGTGTGAGGGAGTTATGCAGTAGCAGTGCTTCTTTCAGGAACATTTGATGCTGTTCCTGCTTGGCTGGTGACATGATGAAGTTCACTCCGCCTTTTATGATTTGAGCACATTCCAGGTCGGATGCTGTTCGGAAATTGCTGTAATCGTAGCCGTGGAACAAATCGCGGCAGACCTCTAATTTTTCCCTGAATTTAAGTAAGGATTTCCAAAGTTCTTGCGGTCTCGACGGGTATAATCGTGCATGGCCTCTTTCAAAGCTTTCGCTATGCCGATATAGTCTACTACCAGTCCACCCGCTTTCCCGTTGAACACCCTGTTTACGCGAGCGATGGCCTGCATCAGGTTATGTCCGCTCATGGGCTTGTATACGTACATTGTAGCCAATGACGGTACGTCAAAACCGGTCAGCCACATATCCACTACAATGGCAATTTTCATCGGGTCCTCGTTGTCTTTGAAACGCTTGGCGAGTTCCTTCTTATACTGTTTGTTGCCGATAATATCATGCCACTCTTCAGGGTCCTTGTTGCTGCCAGTCATTACCACCTTCACCTTTTCAGTCCAGTTAGGACGCAGTTCCAGCAGTTTGTGGTAAATACTCATTGCGATAGGGCGTGAATAAGCCACAATCATGGCCTTGCCCGTCAGCTCATATTGTCTGTTTTCTTCGTAATGCTTCAGCATGTCCCTGCACAGCGAATCGATTGTTTCCGGAGCACCCAAAATCTCTTCCAGGTGCGACATCTCCTTTTTGCTCTTCTCAATCTGTTCGTCCGTAGCACCTTCCTCGGCGAGCAAATCATATTCTGCGTCAATAGCTCTCAATGTGGATTCGTCCAGGTTCAGATTGATTACACGCGATTCATAATATACCGGACAAGTGGCACCATCAGCCACCGCCTGAGTCATGTCGTACACATCGATATAGTTACCGAAAACCTCAACCGTATCCCTGTCTTTTGTAGATATGGGCGTACCTGTAAAACCAATGTACGATGCATTCGGTAGGCAGTCATGAATAATCCTTGCAGTACCTATAACACGTTTGGCAATATCTTCCCCTTTCTCATTCTTAGTCATGCGGATTTTCTCTTCAAATCCGTATTGCCCGCGATGGGCTTCGTCGGTCATCACCACAATGTTTTTTCTGAGTGACAAAGGCTCGGCCGATTCTTCAAATTTCTGCATGGTGGTGAATACAATTCCGTTTGCTTCACGCCCGGCCAGTAGAGCCTTTAGGTCTTCGCGTCTTTTGGCCTGTACGGGCACCTGACGTAAGAAATCCTTACATTTGGCAAACTGAGTATAGAGCTGGTCGTCCAAATCGTTGCGGTCTGTAATTACCACGATGGTAGGCTGGGAGAGTTCACTTTGCAGCAAGTGAGCATAGAACACCATGGAAAGCGATTTCCCGCTGCCTTGCGTATGCCAGAACACGCCAATCTTACCGTCATTCTGTACGGCGATTTTCGTACGCTCAATGGCTTTCTTTACTGCAAAATACTGATGATATCCGGCAAGAATTTTTGCGGTTCCTGCTTCGTCTTTCGAGAAGCAGACAAAGTTCTTGATAATATCTAAAAGGCGCTCTTTCTGGAAGATGCCTTCGAAAAAAGTATCATAATCGGCAAAGTCCGTACTTTCATAGTTGCCATCCTTGGTCTTCCACTCCATGTAGCGGTCTTCCTTGCTTGTCAGCGTTCCGGCCTTTGAGCATGCCATGTCACTCATTACACAGAACACATTATAGATGAAGAGTGATGGAATTTCTTTCATGTAATTGCGTAGCTGTAAATAGGCTTCCGATGCATCCGTTTCTTCGCGTGAAGGAGATTTCAGTTCCATAACCACAAGGGGAAGTCCATTTATGAAGATGATGATGTCTGCCCGCTTTTCGGAGTACTCCACAAAAGTCCATTGGTTCACCACCTGAAAATCATTGCGTTCAGTGTGTACGAAGTCTATCAGATAGACAATGTCATTCCGTTGTTCTTTACCGTCAAAATAGGAAACTTCTATGCCATGTTGCAGATAGTCCATAAACAGCTCGTTTTCTGTGTCAGACTTCCGGTATCAATGTCCTTCAGTTTGGCTACAGCCTCATTTATTGCTGTTTGTGGCTTTCCTCTGTTCACATTGCTCAGGCTTTCCATAAGCTGTTCTTCATAGAACGGCACATAGTAATCACGCTCTATGTCAGGACCATAAAGATGCGTATAGCCCATCTGTTCGAAGAGGGCTGTTACGGCTTTTTCGTAATTGTCTTCTGTGAATGACATGGCTTTATATTAATTGGTTGTTAGCAAGTTTCTAATTTCATAACCCATTCATTGAACAGGATACATTTTTTTCGAATAGTGTTCAAGCCTATGTCTGAAGCAAGACACGCACCATATACAACCTTGTCATAACCTTTTATGGCCTTCTTCAATCTTTCAGACGGTGCGGTAGCCGGACCATTGTTTATCTCTTCCGGTGTGTCGGCACTGTTTACCGCACTTTCCAATAACGAGAAATTAAGTTCGTTTTTAGTAAAATTATTTTGGAATACAGCGATATTGCTGAATAACAATCCCTCAAACTCATGTAATTGAATGTACGGTATAAATCTTGAACGCAGATTTTCGTCTATATCCAAAGACATCTGTTCGAAAAGGAAATGCATCCTGTCGTAAATATTACTTATGCTCTTACTTTCCATCCATCCGGGAAAACGATAAGAATCTCTGATACGGTAATAATCCACAAACAATGAAACAATACTGTTTCCTTCATTCAGGTGTCTGACAATTTGTTTCCTCAGTGTATCCCAAGCTACAATACCTCCATTTGAATGTTTGATGGTCGGCGCTTCAAGTGCAATATTCTTTGTCAGCAGATAGCTGTGTAGTACGTCATTGCAGAAAGCCTGTTCGGTTGGTCCTTCACAAATGATAATCAATCTTTTCATTTTGGCTGCCCTCCTTTCAGGATATTCTGTTTCCACAAATCGCCTAATGTATAATCGTCTAACCAGGCGTTCAGTTCTTCCGAAGAATGTCTTTTCATTACCGAAACGCCATCTATCTGATTGACGGTAATTACATTTTCGGCATCAAAGTTCGTAATCAGGTCGGCACTTTGGGTAGCGATGATTACTTGCGTTCCTTTGGCAGCTACCGATTTAATCATGCCGGCCAATGTCTGGATGGCAAGTGGATGTAATCCCAATTCAGGCTCGTCGATGATAATGACTTTAGGCGGCATAGGCTGTAGGAACAATGTCGCCAAGGCAATAAAACGTATGGTTCCGTCGGAAAGATCTGTCGGTCCGTAAATGGTCGAGCTGAATTTGTCTGTCCACTGCAGGCGAACCGTATTGGCCGCACTTATATTGAAATAGAAATCACTGAAATACGGTGCAATGCTCTGAATAGCACGTATAATCCGTTTGTAAACAATGGGCTCTTTCTCTCTGATTCCATACAGAAAGGCTGCCAGATTTCCCCCTTTTTCATACAGAAAATAAGTGTCGTTCACAATATGGCTTTCTTTGGTGAAGGGAGAGCTTTTGCCCGTGTCGTGAAAATGATATTTCTTTATTTCAGACAGATACCTACGGATGTGTTCGCCAATCGACAGTCCGCTGTAGGACTTGATGATAGCCTCGTTGCCAAAGGCGCCAATGGCGGTGTACAAGCTATTATTTCCCAGCTTTTCTTTTGAGAACACAAACCTGTTGTCTCCCTCTTTCAATTCAAACGAATAGAAATTGTCCTTAAAATAAATTGTGGCGCAAATAGCATCCGTAATCTTGCTGCCTTGGAAGAAGTATTTGTCAATACCTCCGTTCAAAGCCACATATTCCGTAAGCTTCTGTTCGTACAGGCGGTTGAGGAATTCAAAGAAAGACAAAAAGTTGCTTTTCCCTGACCCGTTAGAGCCTATCAATATATTGATGGGAAGCAAATCAAGTGTCAGATTCCGGAAAGATTTATATCCTTTTATTTCTATTTTGTCCATAATTTGATGTTATTGGAAAGTGACTATCGCAAAGATAGTAATTTTTACGCTGAAATATCTGGCTTTCCTGATAGTTATATAGTCTTAGTTACCCATTATATATTTTAATGCTTATTTATTACTTCAACTCTTTTTTCAATTTAGTTAAACTGTGGCATATCTCTTTGAGATCGTTTATATAAGAGCGATAGAAATCTAAGTCTTTTTTAGGCTTTTCTTCCGTATTTCTTCGTAACATTTCCCTTCTCCAGTCAATTTGGCCTGCTAAAGGGGAGCTGTTTATACTATTTATTTTATCCAATTCTTCTTGAGCTTGTTTGGCTAAAAGAAGATTCTTTTGAATCTCAACCTCCATTTGTTTTATAGAAGTTTCAATCTGTATTTTAGAAAGTTGCTTGATGCTTTCAATCTGTCTTGTGGCATCTTTTGATGTACTTCGTGACGATTTTATCGCAATCCAAATTGCTGTAACAGACAGCATCATATTTAGTATTGAAATTATTATATCAACAGTCATTTCCATATAGGTAAGTCTTAAATGCTCAAATCGTTTATTTTTAGTTCTCCCGACATGAGTTTGGGGAGAAGAGTATCTCGGAGGTGAGCAAGTCTATAATTTTCTTTTTGCAATGATTCCGCCATTATGAAAAGTGGTTTTACAATAGATTCAAACTGCTGTAAAATAGTTGTTGGAGGAATTATAACTGCAATCTTATTCAAAATATCAACCGTCATACTCGGGACTGCAGAGCCACTATTCATAGATAATAAATCTTTAGGACTTATTAGCAAATAAATGAATTTTGCAATTCCTTCTATTTTCATATGTGTATAGAACATTGTATCAACAGTCCAAAAGGGATGATTTACATACATCACATTATTTAGACTTCCCTTACGTGGAATTAGAACAGATTCTTCATTATAGAGATATTGGTCTACATATCTCATTATTCCTCCGGAACCATAAACAGGTATAGTTCCTGACGCTAGTTTTTTATGGTCTTTACCATATTTAACTTCAACAAGCTCTTCAAGATTTCCAGCTTTCCATCTTTCTGGTATCATCCCAAGCTCTGAATTTACAAACTTTCCATCCTGGAATGGCTCAAAATCTACAAACCAAGACTTGAATAATGCTTGTGCCTGCTGCGCTAGATTTTCATTTATGCAGTGGTTCAGTTCAATTTTGTCGTCAAGGGAAAGTAATATAGCCATTACTCTGTTTTGTATTTCCATTGGTGGTACAGGAATGGTTATTTCCTTAAAAGTGGAAGTTGGCCTTGCCAATGCAGGAACCCCCACTTGAGAAGCATTCATCAAAATTCGATGTTGTCCTATACGAGTATGAAAGAAATATACAAAAAAGTCTGGTCTAATGATATTTTGATTGAGTCTTAATCTGAATTGACTCTGAGATATAACATATCTTTCATACTTTGAATCTAAAGGAATATATACTATCTGTCCCAAAGTACCTCGATGTGTTATAACAACATCACCTCTGGAGGCATTAGCTTTTCCAAGTGAATCTGCTTTCTCTTCTGAAACGTAATTAAAAGAATCTTCATTTAATTTGAAACCTTGTAGATTTGAGCCATTGAGAACTGGTATGCCAAAGTCAATAAAGTTATCAACTTTGATATTCGAACCAAAAGGTCCCATTGCAATTTCTTCTATTATTTCAGATATTTTGTATTCTTTCCACTCTTCCATTCCAATTTATTTTATTGAATAATGAAAAACTATATTATCTATTCTTTTTTGTTCTTCCTTGACAAACGCACATAACTCATCTTCAAATATTTTTTTCTGCTCATTTAAATAAGAAGAAATAGTATAGCAGAAAATATTCATTAAGTTTATAGCCTTGTTCAAGTCATTGTTTTTCTCATTAATTATAAAATGAATATCTTTTTCATACTCAGGTGCAATTTCTTTTGACATATTAGCCATAGTTAGAATTATTCTTCTTAATTCATCCGGAAAAATTATGTAATTTGTTTTGTACAAATTGAGAATAGATAAATCTCTAACCCATTCACCATATTTCTGACGCATATTACTTAATATCATCAATACTTTTTTCGCAGGTTCATTTCTATCATACTTGATTAATTGAACACTCAGTCTATTATTGTTGGATATATCATTTGCAGCCATTCCATCTATAAAATGCCTGTCATCCTCTGTAAAAATTCCATTTGTTAGTTTCACTGAATAATCATTTACAATAATAGGCTGTATAGAATCGTTGATTATCATAATATTTTCAACCAGTTCATCTAATCTTTTTTGCTCAATTTCACGTTGAACTAGTAAAAGTTGAAACCTCTGATTATCTTTATTTTGCTTCACAGATGCATAAATAGCCCGATAAGCTATAATCATAGCCATAACAGTGGCTATTGATCCAATAGCAGTCCAATCAATCGTACATAAATTCCAGTTCATAGGCTAGCTTTAAATCTTAAACCCAATACTCTCTAATTGCTTTCTAATCTCTTCCTCCAATTGGTGCGATTTCTCAAACATATCAGACAATTCTGAGGTGAGACGTTTCATCTTCTCCTGAAATGGTTCGCCATCGTCTTCTGCTTCGGCTATGCCTACGTAGCGTCCCGGAGTTAGTATATAGTCCTGCTTTGCCACTTCGTCGAGTGCGGCAACGGCGCAATATCCTTTCTCGTTTTCTAATGTTCCTGCCTGAAAATCGTTGTACGTTTTAGCAATACGCTGGATATCTTCCTTCTCATCCAGTTCACGTAGTTTGCGGGTCACCATTGTTCCCATCTGGCGGGCATCGATGAATAGAATTTTCCCCGTTTGCTTCTTGGCGCGGTTGAGGAACCAGAGGGATACGGGGATACCGGTGGTATAGAATAACTGAGAAGGCATCGCTACAATACATTCTACCAAGTCTGCCTTGATGATATTCTCACGGATTGTGCCTTCACCACCTGATTGCGAAGAAAGGGCACCATTGGCCAACACCATGCCGATGCGTCCGTGTGGCGAGAGGTGATGAATCATGTGCTGAATCCATGCAAAGTTGGCATTACCTGAAGGGGGAATACCATATTTCCAGCGTACATCATCTTGCAACTTATCGGCTCCCCAGTCGCTCAAATTGAAAGGCGGATTGGCCAGGATGTAATCGGCTTTAAGGGTAGGGTGCTGATCATCGAAGAAGGTATCGGCTGCAAACTTGCCTAAATCGGCTTCTATACCGCGAATGGCTAAGTTCATTTGTGCCATTTTCCATGTGGTGGGGTTGCTGTCTTGTCCGAATACAGAGATGTTGTTTATGTTTCCTTGATGTTCATTGATAAACTTGGCAGACTGTACGAACATACCTCCGGAACCGCAGCAGGGATCGTATACGCGCCCACTGTAGGGCTGCAATACCTCTACCAGCGTGCGGACGATACAGGCAGGGGTGTAGAACTCTCCGGCCAGTTTGCCTTCAGCCTCGGCAAACTTTGAAAGGCAATATTCGTATGTACGGCCCAAAATATCTTTTGAATCGCCGTGTTCTTTCATCTGAATGTTGGTGAAGAGGTCTACCACATCGCCCAGTCGTCTTTTGTCCAGCTCGGGGCGGGCAAAGTTTTTG
>ERZ779920.270-NODE-270-length-8772-cov-1.57669_pt1 | contig 8772 bp, 8 predicted proteins | sample MGYA00511065_ERZ779920 | MGnify/ENA primary metagenome ERZ779920 (study PRJEB29588, sample SAMEA2162880) | human gut metagenome | biome: human gut; feature: human-associated habitat; material: faeces | place: Denmark | collected 2008/2010 ... | reverse complement strand
CATCCCCTACCGCGGCGACTTCGCAAGAGGTATCTTTGCAACTCTCGTTGTCAAGACTAAAGTGGAACTGGATGAACTCGTAAAAATATATAAGGACTATTACGCAGAGGATTCCTTCACTCACATCGTAGAAAAGAACATCGACCTGAAACAGGTAGTCAACACCGACAAGTGTCTGATTCATCTGGAAAAGCACGGTGACAAGCTGCTCATCATTTCCTGCATCGACAACCTGCTGAAAGGAGCAAGCGGTCAGGCGGTTCACAACATGAACCTGATGTTCAACCTCGAAGAAACCGTGGGACTGAAGCTGAAGCCCAGCGCATTCTAAATCAAGAACGATTATGAAACTATTCGACGTATATCCCCTTTTCGACATCAACATTGTCAAAGGAAAAGGCTGTCACGTATGGGACGACAAGGGACAGGAATACCTGGATCTCTACGGCGGTCATGCCGTGATCTCCATCGGACATGCTCATCCGCATTATGTGGAAGCCATCAGCAAGCAGGTAGCTACCCTGGGATTTTATTCCAATTCTGTCATCAACAAGCTGCAGCAGGAAGTAGCCGACCGTCTGGGAGCTCTTTCAGGTTATGACGACTACCAGCTGTTCCTCATCAACTCAGGAGCTGAAGCCAACGAGAACGCACTGAAGCTGGCTTCTTTCCACAACGGACGTACGCGCGTAATCTCCTTTGCCAAGGCTTTCCACGGACGTACTTCACTGGCAGTGGAAGTGACCAACAATCCGAAAATCATTGCACCGATCAATAACAACGGACATGTCACTTACCTTCCGCTGAACGACACGGAAGCCATGAAGGCCGAACTGGCCAAAGGTGACGTATGTGCCGTCATCATCGAAGGCATCCAGGGAGTAGGCGGTATTCAGGTTCCCACTCCGGCATTCATGCAGGCACTTCGCCAGGCATGCGACGAAACAGGAACTGTCCTGATTCTTGACGAAATCCAGTCCGGATATGGAAAATTCTTCGCCCACCAGCACTGCGGCATCCGTCCTGATCTCATCACTGTAGCCAAAGGTATCGGCAACGGATTCCCGATGGCAGGTGTCCTGATCAGTCCGAAGTTTGCTCCGGTCTACGGACAACTGGGAACAACCTTCGGCGGAAACCACCTGGCCTGTGCCGCTGCCATCGCCGTTCTCGACGTTATGAAGGAAGAACATCTGGTGGAAAATGCAGCCCGCGTGGGAAGTTTCCTGCTTGATGAACTGAAAGGATTCAAGGGAATCAAGGAAGTCCGTGGAGAAGGTCTGATGATCGGTCTGGAATTTGAAGAACCGATCAAGGAATTCCGCAGCAAACTGCTTTTCGAACAGAAAGTATTTACAGGGGTCAGCGGAACCAATGTCATCCGTCTGCTTCCGCCGCTCTGCCTGAGCATGGACGAAGCTTCAGACTTCCTGGAACGCCTGCACCGCCTCGTATAAATCATGCGTACAATACAAAAAAATTGACCGCACGATCGGGCTTCAACGACCGCACGATCGGGCTCCAACGACTGCACGTTTGAGCCCCAACGACCGCACGTTGCAAGGGCATCGAAGGTATATTGCCGGAGCACCTGAAAAAAGGCTTCGGGCTTTTTAAAAAACGTTTCGGCGTATTCATCAAAACGTCTCATTGTTTGAATGAATATGCCGAAACGTTTTTTTTCAGCCCCGGCCATCACAAAATTCATAAAACAGGCGGCTCCTCTTCAGAAACCGGAAAATTTTACTTATGTTTGCGTATAAACTCTAAATCAACAAGAAAACATGAAAGTTGCAATTATCGGAGCAGGTAACATGGGTGGTGCCATTGCCCGTGGCCTGGCACATGGACATCAGGTGAATACAGAAGATATCTTTGTATCCAATCCCGGAACAGAAAAGCTGGAGAGACTGAAAGCTGAATATCCCGGCATTCATACTACACAGAGCAACAAGGAAGCTGCAGCGGATGCAGATATTGTCATCATTGCCGTAAAACCCTGGAAAGTGGAAGAGGTGCTGAAGCCTTTGCGCCTCCGACAGCCGCAGATCCTGGTTTCAGTTGCTGCCGGACTGACGTTCGAAGATCTGGCTCACTTCGTGGACCCGGAAATGACCATCTTCCGCATCATTCCCAATACAGCTATTTCTGAACGGGCCAGCATGACTCTGGTAGCCGCCCGCAACGCATCGGAAGCACAAGTCAGTTCAATCATGAACCTGTTCAACGAAATGGGACGTTCGATGCTTATCGAAGAAAAATTATTTGCAGCGGCCACCTCACTGACTTCCTGCGGCATTGCTTATGTATTGAAATATGTACAGGCAGCCATGCAGGCTGGAGTGGAAATGGGTATCAAGCCTCAGGATGCCATGAAGATGCTGGCTCAGACTCTCGAAGGAGCCGCCCAGCTGCTGCTTTCCAACGAACAGACGCATCCGGCACTGGAAATTGAAAAAGTGACGACTCCGGGAGGTATTACGATCAAGGGAGTAAACGAACTGGAGATGGCCGGATTCAGTGCTGCCGTTATCCGGGCACTCAAGGCCAGTGTATAAGTACGGCTCAGCAGAAAGCTTTCTTGGCCCACTTCATGCTGCCCCAGCGTTTGACGAAGATGAACGCACGGATGTTCTCATCAAGCAGGAAGGCACACCACATGCCGACCAGTCCCCATCCCCAGTGAATGCCGAACAGATAACTGAAACCGACTGATACGGTCCACTGTACCACCAGACCGACATAGAACGGATAGTTTACATCCCCGGCTGAACGCAGGGCATTGGTCGCATAAATGTTGACGGCACGTCCGACCTCGACCACAACATCGACAATCATCACGGTAACACCCATGCGGATAATTTCCGGATTATCGGTCAGCAGACTGAAGATAGTATGCCCTAAGGCGGCCCATATACACGAAAGAATCAGTGAAACCAGAATGGAAAGGCGCATCACATATTTGCCGAGCAGATAGGCAGCACGTACTTTACGCTGGCCTACCAGATGGCCGATAGTGATGGCGCCTCCCTGTGCCATGGCTATGGCGAACAAATAAACGAACATCACGATATTCACTGTATAGGTGCGTGTGGCAAGCGCATTGTTGCCAAGCATATTGATCAGATAAGTAATCACCACCTGCGACGAACTGTAAGAAAGCTGCTCGCCCGCTGAAGGGAGTCCCACTTTCAGCAGATTCTTCAGTTCCTTCCACGGGAAAGGCCGGAAATAACGTACCGGGAAACTGGGGATGTGCTTGCGGAAAAGAATCACAAAGAGTACTACCATACTGACTCCGCGTGCAATGGAAGTGGAAATCGCCGCTCCTTCCGCACCGAGGGCAGGCAAACCGAACTTACCGAAAATCAGGGTGTAATTGCCGATGATGTTCATCACATTGACCAACACCGTGACCAGCATCGGATAAATAGCCTTGTTGGCACTCCGCAGGGAAGCGGAAACGGTCAGTGAAAGTGCCTGGAAAAAGGCAAAGGCTCCCACAATCTGCATATAGCCGACTCCGTATTTCAACAGTTCAGGACGCAATCCCATCCAGCCAAGCAAAGTTTCCGCACCGAAATGCAGAATGGCACTGACCAGCAGACCGACCGCCAGATTCAGGCAAAGGGAAACGCCGACTACCTGAACCATCTTCTGACGCAGGCCGGCTCCCAGATACTGGGAACACAGAACCGAAGTTCCGATATTAATGACCTCGAACACCAGGAATGCGAACATCACAATCTGGTTCACTACCCCTACGGCAGCAACGCTTTCGTCTGAATACTGGCTCAGCATGACGGTATCTACCGCCCCCAGCATCATGATCAATAATGTTTCGATAAAGATGGGAATCACCAGTCCGGTCAGTCCCTTGCGAATATTGGTTTGTTGAATAGCCTGTTCCACGATCCTTTCCTCATTTCCGGCTGCAAAGTTACTGTTTTTCCGGCGGTGAAAGGATTGACCTACATCAAGAGTTCTCTCCGTTTTCGCTCAGATAGGTTTCATACATGGCTGCAATCTCCTCCAGCGGAATACCCAGCAGATGAATCTGCCGGAACATGTCGGGCAGTTCGTCCTGCAGGAAAGACTGACGACGGAGCTGAATAATCCGCTCACGGGCTCCCGGGCTCACAAAATAACCGATTCCACGCTTGTTGTAAATGATTTCCTGTCCCTGCAGATAATCATAGGAACGGACAACCGTATTGGCATTGACCTCTACCATTGCGGCATATTCCCGAACAGAAGGGACACGCCCTTCTTCGGGATATACCATCCGGAGTATCTCATCCATGATCCGGTCGGCTATCTGTAAATAAATAGATTTGCTTTCCTTGAACTTCATACTCCCAACCATTTACGTCGTATAACCTGTGAACGGGTGAAAAGCCAGTAAGACAGCCACCAGTTGAAAATTGTCAGTGAACCGAAAAACAGGATACCTGCCGTGATCAGTCCATTAACTGTTGCCGAAGTTTCTTCGAGGTTTTCACTCATCCACTGGGAAAAGCGTTCCATCATTCCCGTTTCAACCAGTCTGGCAAATATAACCCCGCCTATCAGATTGACTGCAATGATTACTCCCAGAGTCTTCAGGAACGGATGCTTGTACCAGCGGCTTCCGCCAAGAACAAACAGGGAATGATTCCACAAGAGGAAAATGAATCCCAATAACTGCATCAGGACTGTGCTATAAGTATATTCGCCATCCATATTAACAGGAGCGCGTCCCGTGCGAGACATCATCTCGGCCATTTCTGCCAGCATCGATTGACTGACCTCGGCAGGAAGCCGGAAGAGCGGCTGCAACAGATAGCGTGACAATTCCAGTGCCAGCAGGGCAACAAATACCTGAATCGAAAGAAATACTGTAACAATCACGAAGCGGGAAAGAAATTTTTCAAACATCGTGGCCGGAAGCAGCAGGTATGAGATACGCTTCTCCTTGCTGTTCATGCAGATCATGATGCGGGAAGCATAAAATATGAAGAAAAAACTGGTTACCAGAAAAACGACTCCCAGCATATTGTTGCAGAACTGATGAAAGCTGTATGCGGAAGGATTCCACAACCATCCCAGCATAGGGATAAGGAAAGCGGCATAAATACCCAACAAACCAAAAAGGGAGTTTTTCCAATTTTCAGCTATATCGAGCTTCAACAGATTCGTGAAGCGTGTGAAATTAAAATTCGTAGTCATTATCTTGCGTGTTTTTATTCAGTAAATATCTTTTGTATTTTCTCACTCTCTGTCAGCAGGGCGTTAAACAACAGTTCCAGGTTCAACGGGCTTTCTTCTCCATAACGATTCGGCAGGATGACACTGTTTCCGTGAACCGAAGGCTGCACATAAAGAGCATCGTCCGTCGGATCACTCATTCCCTGTTCAGCAAAAAACAGCTTGTCGGTAATACGGACCACAGACTCGTCAAGCAATACCTGACTGCCGTCGATCACGATCACATGGTCCAGCAGGCGGTCAATGTCTCTTACCTGATGGGTAGAAATCACGACAGACTTTTCTTCACTCATTCCCGATGCCAGAACTTTCCGGAACTGACTCTTGGACGGAATATCCAGTCCGTTGGTCGGCTCGTCCATCAGCAGCAGCGAAGTGGACAACTCTCCCAGATGAATGTCTTCATTCAGACCGAAATCTTCCAGACAGTTCCGCAGAATCTCCCGGCTGAAGCGAGGATAAAAGGAAGCGTTCAGCCTGACAAACTGATTCAGACTGAGATTAGGCAGTGTGAATTCTTCCGGCACCAGATACATATCGGCCAGAGACTGGGGTAAGCGTTTCTGTACATCTACCCCCCTGAAATAAAGGTGTCCGGCCTGAGGGCGTAACAGTCCGCTCAGCAGATACAACAGGGTAGATTTTCCTGTACCGTTCTTGCCCAAAAGGCCGATTACCTTTCCGGCTTCCATCTCCAGGGAGAAGTCCTGGAAGACGGAAGCTCTCTTTCCATACTTGAAGGTTAACCCTTCGATCTTTATCATTGACGTGTTCATGTTGTGACTGTTTATAGTTATTTAGTGTATTAGTTTAATAGTACACCGCAAATGTAAGTATTGTTTTTGAAATAACAAGAGGTATTTCAAAATTTAACAACCATTAAGAATCAAAAAAGGGATATCAGCAAACAGGAGCATGGATCTGTCTGAACGACGATTCACATGCTCCTGCCAAAAAGAAAAGTATTGTTTCAGGCTAAAGAACACCACGCATACGGTCTTCGAATGCAGACAAGGCTGCCTTGGCACCTTCTCCCATGGAGATAATAATCTGTTTGTAAGCCACATCGGAAACATCTCCTGCCGCATAAATACCCGGAACAGAAGTACGGCCATTCTTGTCGGTCACGATTTCTCCCGGACGGTTTGTTTCCAGCACTTCTTTAAACAGATGACTGTTTGGAGTCAGGCCAATCTGTACAAAAATTCCATCCAGTGAAAGCTCTTCTTCAGCTCCGCTTTCCCGGTCTTTCACTCGCAAGGCTGTCACCTTTTCTCCGTCACCCATCACTTCCAGGCTCTGACGGCTGGTGAATACCTCCACATTACTCAAAGAACGGAGTTTTTCCTGAAGAACGGTATCTGCCTTCAGTGTATCGAGAAACTCCAGCACAGTAACCTTCGAACAGATTCCTGCCAGATCAATGGCGGCTTCTACACCGGAATTGCCTCCGCCAATGACGGCCACATGTTTTCCTTTATAGAAAGGTCCGTCACAATGTGGACAGAAAGCAACACCACGACCGGTATACTCGGCTTCACCGGGTATGCCCAGTTTACGCCAGGATGCACCGGTTGCAACAATCAAAGCCGGCGCACGGAATATTTCGCCTCCCTTCACCCGCAAGACCTTTTCCTGACCTTCCAACATGAATGATTCAATCTGCCGGTTGTCGAAAACAGCAATCTGATAAGCATCCAAATGCTTTCTCAAATCACCGGCCAGGGCTTGTCCTGTAGTATAAGGAACAGAAATCAGATTTTCAATGCCAACAGTTTCATTGACTTGTCCGCCGATTCTTCCTGCCACTATCGCCACCTTCAATCCTTTACGGGCCGAATAGACAGCTGCAGCAGTTCCGGCCGGTCCGCCTCCGGCAACCAGAACATCAAAATGATGTTCACTCGGAGTTACTTTCTGGGGACTCGTTCCAGCCTTGGCTTCCAGCTTGTCCAGCAATTCTCCCAGCGTACTGCGTCCGACGTGCAACAGTTCTCCACCAACAAAGACTGCTGGAACCGCCTGAATCTTCAAGCGCTGAGTCTCTTCCTGAAACAAAGCTCCGTCTACAGCCACATGGGTGATCTGCGGATTGAACAGTGTCATGACATTCAAAGCCTGCACAACATCCGGACAATTGGTACACGTCAGTGACATGTAAGTTGTTATTTCGAGTGGTCCCTGCAAAGCCTCAATACGACGGGCAATTGCCGCATCCGGAAGATTCTTTCCTTTTCCGTCTGCATTCAGAACAGCCAGCAGCAAAGAACTGAATTCATGCCCATTCGGAACTGCCCGGAAACAGATACCCGTATCCGCACCGTTCTTCAGCAAACGGAACTCCAGTCCGCTGCCTTCCCTTACACGACAGGAAAGGCGGGAAGAACAAGAGGCTGTCTCTTCCAGAAGTTCGATCAGCTCTGCATACGACTCATGATCCTGACGGACAGAAATATCGAAAACATAATCCGCATCCAGCTGTCCCAGCAGGCTTCGCAACTGTTCTTTCAAAGATACGTCCAGCATATTTCCTCCTTTCCAATCAGATTTTTCCGACCAGATCAATACTTGGTTTCAAAGTCTCAGCCCCTTTCTTCCATTTGGCCGGACATACCTCACCATCATGAGCCGCTACAAACTGAGCAGCTTCCACCTTGCGCAAAAGCTCATCTGCATTACGGCCGATACTGTTATCCTGAATTTCTACCAGTTTAATCAAACCTTCCGGATTAACCACAAAGGTTCCCCGATACGCCATTCCGTCTTCTTCGATCATTACTCCAAAGGCACGTGACAAAGCCCCGGTGGGATCTGCCAGCATCGGATACTGGATCTTACGAATACTTTCGGAAGCGTCATGCCAGGCTTTATGCACAAAATGAGAGTCTGTGCTGACAGAATAGACTTCTACTCCCATTGCCTTGAACTGCTCGTACTTTTCAGCCATATCCACTAATTCGGTCGGGCAGACAAATGTAAAATCGGCCGGATAAAAGAAGAACACAGCCCACTTGCCTTTCAGATCTTCATCAGACACTGTGACAAACTTGCCATTGTGAAACGCCTGTACTTTAAACTCGGGAATTCTTGAATTGATAATTGATGTCATATAAACTACTTTTTAAATTAATATCTTGTTTTAAATTTGTAATTATTACAATGCAAAGATACGGGCTGGAGGAAAAGCAGTCAATACCTAAATCTAGGTATTCTGAAATAATTAGCAGGGAAGTATCCGAGTTTCACAATTAAATATGTACCTTTGGTGCATAAGAAATTAATACCATGAATAACTCACAATCAACTCATCAAACTCAGAAAAGGAATCCGATCACCTGGGTTCCTACAGCCTATTTTGCTATGGGGCTTCCATTTGTCGTATTAAATATGGTGACAGTACTTATGTTTAAGGGGTTAGAAGTAGAAGACAAACTGATTACTTTCTGGACTTCGCTGATTCTTCTTCCCTGGACTCTGAAACCTCTATGGAGCCCGTTCCTGGAGCTGTTCAAAACTAAAAAATTC
>ERZ779920.255-NODE-255-length-9216-cov-1.66816_pt1 | contig 9216 bp, 6 predicted proteins | sample MGYA00511065_ERZ779920 | MGnify/ENA primary metagenome ERZ779920 (study PRJEB29588, sample SAMEA2162880) | human gut metagenome | biome: human gut; feature: human-associated habitat; material: faeces | place: Denmark | collected 2008/2010 ... | reverse complement strand
CTGTAATCATGTTGCGGGTATATTGTTCATGTCCCGGAGTGTCGGCGATGATGAACTTACGGTTATTGGTTGAGAAGTAGCGGTAGGCTACATCAATGGTGATACCCTGTTCGCGTTCCGCTTTCAGGCCATCCAGCAGGAGCGCATAGTCAATGTGCTCGCCGGCATTTCCTACTCGTTTGCTGTCGCGTTCCAGCGCGTCCAGCTGGTCTTCGTATAATTTTTTGCTGTCGAAAAGCAGACGGCCGATCAGTGTTGACTTACCGTCGTCTACGGAACCCGCGGTCAGAAAGCGCAGCAAGTCTTTCTGCTCGTCTTTTTTCAGGAATTCTTCGATGGACATGGAACCCCTTGCTTCCCCTTCCATCGGATTTCCTGACATGTTTTTATCTAATTCTTCCATGATTCTGATTCATTCAATTGCTTAAAAATAACCTTCACGTTTCTTCTGTTCCATGCTGGCTTCCTGGTCGAAGTCGATGACACGGGTGGTACGTTCACTCTTGGTGGTGGTCATCATTTCCTCAACAATCTTTTCAATTGTGTCGGCTTCACTTTCGATAGCACCGGTCAGCGGCCAGCAGCCCAGGGTACGGAAACGGATTTTTTTCATTTCAATCTTGTCACGGTATTTTTCCGGCAGGCGGTCGTCATCGGGCATGATCAGCTGACCATCGATGTTGACAACCGGACGTTCCTTTGCAAAGTAAAGCGGAACGATAGGAATGTTTTCCAGACGGATGTACTGCCAGATATCCAGCTCGGTCCAGTTGCTTAACGGGAACACGCGGATGCTTTCTCCTTTCCGGATACGTGCATTATAGATGTCCCACAGCTCCGGACGCTGGTTTTTGGGATCCCACTGATGGAATTCGTTACGGAACGAGAAGATACGTTCCTTGGCACGTGATTTCTCTTCGTCGCGTCGTGCGCCTCCGAAGGCTGCATCAAACTTGTATTTGTCGAGCGCATGCAGCAAAGCCTGAGTCTTCATCAGGTCGGTGTGTACCTTACTTCCGTGAGTGAAGGGACCTACTCCTGCACGGAAGGCTTCCATGTTGCTTTCCACGATCAGGTTCCAGCCATATTTCTTGGCATATTCATCGCGGAACTGAATCATTTCCTTAAACTTCCATTTTGAATCGATGTGCATCAGAGGGAAGGGAACCTTTCCCGGTGCAAAGGCTTTTTCTGCCAGGCGTACCATGACAGACGAATCTTTTCCGATGCTGTACAGCATGACCGGATTTTCAAATTCGGCAGCCACTTCACGGATGATGTGAATGGACTCAGCTTCGAGTTCTTTCAGGTGGCTTAATTTATATTCTTCGTTCATTATGTATGAGAATTTATTTATTTTCGGTTGATGGTGACCTTGGGCAGGATCAAGGCCAGCAGTTGGTTGACAGATTCTTCAACAGACAGGACAGACGTGTCCAGTGACAAGGCAGGATGTTCCGGAGCTTCAAAGGGAGCAGAGATTCCGGTAAAGTTGCGGATCTCTCCCCGGCGTGCCTTGGCATACAGACCTTTCACATCGCGGCGTTCACATTCTTCCAGCGGCGTGCTGACGTAGATCTCCATGAAATCTTCCTTACCGATAATGCGGGCAGCCATTTCGCGGATGTCATTGTTCGGGCTGATGAAAGCAGCCAGGGTAATGATACCCGTGTCAACAAACAGCTTGCCGATTTCAGCGATGCGGCGGATGTTTTCCACACGGTCTTCTGCCGAGAATCCCAGGTTGTTGTTGATACCGCTGCGGATATTGTCTCCGTCAAGAATACGGCATAAAAGTCCTCTTTTTTGTAATTCGCGTTCCAGTGCGATTGCTACGGTGCTTTTGCCCGAGCCGCTCAAGCCTGTGAACCAGATCATGATGCCGCGCTGTCCCAGCAAGGCTTCCTTGTCAGAACGTCCCAGCATCTTGTCGAATATCGGATAAATATGATTTGTTTCTTCCATAATCAGTTTATGTTCAAATTAAAAGCTCCATATTTGTGGAATGACGAATACGGAAATCAGAAAAGTAATGATGTTCAGCGGCAGACCGATCCGCACGAAGTCCGTAAACTTGTAGTTACCGATACCTTGTACGATGAGGTTGGTCTGGTAGCCGATCGGAGTTGAGAAACTGGCTGAGGCTGCCATGCAGATCACGACAAAGAAAGGCATAGGGCTTACGCCAAGTTGCTGCGAAATGGACAAAGCCAGCGGAAAGGAGAGAGCCGCTGCGGCATTGTTGGTGATCAGCTCCGTAAAGATATTGGTGGTGATGAACATTGCTGCCAGCAGGACATATGGCCCGTGACTGTGGCTGAGTCCGATGATATAGCTTGCAAGCAAGTCTGCCACTCCCGAGTTTTCCATGGCTTTGCTGATGGCAAAGGCACAGGCAATGGTGATCAGAATATCCCAGGAAATGTATTTGGTATATTTTTGTGGCGGGAATATTTTGGTCCATGCCATGATGACTGTCGTAATGGAAACAAAGAAGAACATATCCAGTTTGATGCCTTCCGGCAGCAGGCACTGGATGGCTGGCAGTTCACCGATGGTTGCTCCGATAATCATGATCAGCAACAGGATTAGGGCAAACCAGCGTTTTTTCTTTCCGGCCGGTTCATAATCTTTGCCGTTGGCAAGCATCAGGAAGACGGATGATTCTCCCCAGGTGCGGATGAAACTGTCGTCGGCAAGTACCACCAGGGTATCTCCTTCGCGGAAACGGATGTTTCCCAAGTCTGTATACGTATGTCCGCTGCGGCGTAACTCCTTGATTTCAGCTCCATAGTGACGCTTGAAGTTGAAGTCGCCTACCCGTTTGTTGATACCGGGGAATCGGGGACCGATCACTGCTTCCACCAGATGTAAGGTAGAATTCTGTTCTTCTTCTTCGTTCCCGGATGTTTCAGGACGGTCAGAAGGGAGCAGTTTACTGGAAAAAAGGAACAGGTAAATAATGCCGGCTATGGCAATGAATACGCCGACTTTTCCCAGTTCGAACGAGGAAAAGCCTTTCAGTCCCGCTTCCTGAATCATACTGTGTACAACCAGATTGGTCGAAGTCCCGATCAGGGTACAGATACCTCCCAGGATTGTTACGTATGAAAGAGGGATCAGGAAATACGTTGCCGGCAGTTTGACAGAACTGGCCCATCGCTTGATGATGGGAGCAAAAATAACGACTATAGGCGTATTGTTCAGAAAGGCCGAGATAAACGCAATGCTGGGGAGCATGCGGATTTGGGCCTTGAATACGGAAGTCTTTTCCTGTGGCAGGAGTTTCTTGATGACCTGTGTCAGGGCACCGCTTTGGCGGATACCTTCACTGACCAGAAACAGCATGGCCACCGTAATCATGCCTTTGTTGCTGAAACCTTCCAGCATTTCTTTCGGACTGAGGATACCGGTACAGAGAAACAGGACAACTACCGAGAACAGAATCATTCCCGGACGCATCTTGTCCATAATCAGTGCGGCCAGCATGCCGACCAGTGCGACGAGTACAATAATCACTTCAACATTCATATGCTTTGTTTATTCGGCAATAAACCAGGGATTCAACAAATCCGTCTTGTTGTATTGCAGTGGACGGCGGGTGTCAGCTTGCCAGACTTCTTTTCCGGTAGCCCGGATAATAGCATGGCCTGCAGCTGTATCCCATTCCATTGTCGGGGCAAAACGGGGATAAACATCTGCTTTTCCTTCTGCGATAAGGCAAAGTTTGAGCGAACTTCCCTTGGAGGCGATCTCAATGCGGCTGTGCTTCTGTTTCATCTCTTCGATGTAAGCTTCTGTTTCCGGGCTCAAGTGAGAGCGGGAAGCTACGATTGTGAACGGACGTTCTGACTCGGTTGTGTAGGGCAGGCGGACTCCTTGTGCCATCAGCTTGTCGAGTATCATGTCTTCAGCCAGGCTGGAAATTTCGCTTACTTTGTATGCACCGAATTCTTTGTCTGCAAAGTATAACTCTTTTTTTACCGGAATATAAATCACACCGGCTTCAGGAGTTCCGTTTTTGACGTATGCAATATTAACGGTAAACTCTCCGTTTCGTTTGATAAATTCTTTGGTTCCGTCCAGAGGATCCACAATCCATAATTCGTTCCAGCTCTGTCTTTCTTCTACTGGAATCTTTTTCCCTTCTTCGCTCAGAATAGGGTAGGGAGTTACTGACAAAGTCGATGCGATGACTTCGTGCGCCTTGCGGTCGGCAATTGTCAACGGTGAGTTGTCAGCTTTTTTTTCTATCTCAAAATCAGCGTTCGGATCTGTGTATACATCCATGATTCTCGCTCCGGCTTGTAATGCAGCCCGGATAGCGACTAAAAGTACGTTTTTATCCATAATAAAACAAATCGCTGTAAAATAACAGCTTTTTAGAATATTATCCGTGTTCGGATTTTCGTTTTTTTTGTTCTTCCTCTGATAGTTAATATCAATTAACAGTTTCCTGCTTGGGATATTGTGTATTAAAAATTCGCCACATATAATAAGCGCAATGCGTAAATGCGAAAACAAAAGAAATGGTCAGCAGTGTCTTGTCTGCGTTCCATCCGATGGTCTGCTGGTGCCATAATCCTGTGATAATACTCAGTACGGAGAGTACAAGGCCCATGACATTCAGAACGTTGTCTCCTTTGCGGTGTTTCTTTCCGGGTTCCAGCTTGCTGTGTTTGATTCCATATCCTGCATAGACATCCAGACCGATCAGCATCCATAATACAAGCCGGATCCAGGTATCGGCAGGCAGGAAGCACATCATGCACAGGCAGGTCAGGATACCCATGATGGGAACGAAAGGAACAAACGGTGTCTTGAATGCGCGATGTACGTCGGGCATAGTTTTCCGTACTACCAGAACGGCTGCACAAACCAGGGTGAAGGCAAGCAGTGTTCCGATGCTGGTCATTTCTCCGGCTACCTGTGCGGGAACAAATCCTGCCAGAATGCTGACAACGACCATGAACAGGCAGTTGCTGTGGACCGGAGTCCGGAAACGTTCATTGATACGCGAAAAGAAAGGAGGAAGTAGTCCGTCATGACTCATGCTGAGGAAGACTCTGCTTTGTCCCAGTAAGGTTACCATGATGACGGAGCAGTATCCGAAGAGAATGGCTTTGTTTAGCCAGGGATAAGCAGGCTGTATGGCTCCTGAAGCATCTATGGTTCCCATGTTTTCGATAGCAACGGCTACCGGCGCAATGCCCACTTGTCCTTCGAACTGTGTGTAATGTGCCACTCCGGTCATGACATGGGCAAAGAGTATATAAAGTATGGTACATACCAGCAATGAAACAAGAATACCGATAGGCATGTCCCGCTTGGGGTTCTTGGTTTCCTGGGCGGCGGTACTGACAGCATCAAATCCCAGAAAGGCAAAGAATACAATGGCAGCACCCCGAAGAACACCTGAAAGTCCGAATTCACCCAGCTTGCCGGTATTTTCCGGAATATAGGGTACGTAGTTGTCCGACTGGATAAATTTCCATCCCAGCACGACAAACAGGAGGATGACTGCTATTTTCAGAAAGACGATCAGTCCGTTGAAGAAAGAACTTCCTGCTGTTCCCCGCATCAGGATGAGGCTCATCAGTACGACAATCAACATGGCCGGAATATTAATGATGCCTCCGTCCCAGGGGCAGGCCGTGAAAGCGTGTGGCAGTTCGATACCGATATTTTGCAGGAATACGACCAGATACCGGCTCCAGCTGATACTGACTGTTGTAGCCGCTACGGTGTATTCCAGGACAAGATCCCATCCGATAATCCAGGCAATGAGTTCTCCCATCGTCGCATACGAATAAGTATATGCGCTGCCGGAAACAGGTATCATGGATGCAAATTCCGCATAGCATAATCCGGCAAAGCAGCATCCGATGGCTGCAATGATGAAGGACAGCGTAATGGCTGGTCCGGTATATTCGGCTGCTACGGTTCCTGTGATGGAAAAGAGACCTGCTCCAATAATAACTCCCACTCCAAGAGCTACCAGGCTGACGGGGCCCAGCACTCGTTTCAACGTCTTGCTGCCAGTTTCTCTGGCTTCTGCCTGCAGTGCATCAATACTTTTTCGAATGAATAATCCCATGTCTTTTTTGTAAAGGCTTTAAAAACAAGCTGCAAAGATACGGTTTTTATTGGAGACGACTGCATAGAATCGGTTGAAAATATCTGTCTCCCGTTGCTTCTTTCCCAAGAAGCCGCAGAGTTATTTCAGGTATTCCGTGATTTTTCCGCTGATCTGCAAGAGGGATATTTCGCACATCTTCGTGTCGTATTCCGCAGAAAGGATCCGTTCTTCGGCATCCAGCAGACTCTTCTGTGCTTCACGCATTTCGATACCCGACAGGTCTCCCAGCAGATAGCGTTCCTTGGCTATTTCATGGTTTTCTTTGGCAGCAATGAGGTTCTGTCTTTCCAGATTCAGCAGGCGGAGATTGTTCCGGTAGGCTTGCCAAAGGTTGCTGAGGTCAGCACGCAGTCCCTGTTCCAGTTCATCGCGCTCCAGCTGGGCGTTGCGGATAGCCAGACTGGCATTGCGTTTTTCTCTTTTGCGGTTACCGTCGAAAATATTGAATCCGACTGTAATGCCACCGTTGAATCCCCAGTTGTTGCGTATGCGGGTAGCATTGATATCATATTTGTTGAACGTATATCCATATCCGGCATTCAGCTTAACGTAAGGATAGTTCCGGGAAAGCACCTTCTTATAGTCCAGCTGTGCCAATGTTGAATTCTGGTCAGCCCGGAGCAGACTGGCATTGGTCGTCAGTGTGGCATTCCACAATTCGGTGAAATCCAGACGATCGTTGAGATCGATGACAGAGTCTTTGACCTGAATGGGGCGGTCCATATCCTTGGCTGCCATCAGTTCATTCAGGTTGATGCGCGAGGTATGTACCAGCTCCTGCTGTTTCATATATGAAGCACTGTCCGCATTGAAGTCCACTTTTGCCTGCTGATAGTCCAGTCGGGAAAAGTTTCCGATGTGGTACCGTTCCTCCACGATGCGCAGTCGTTCTTTGGACAATGAGACTGCATAGCGGAAGTTCTTAAGCCGGATTTCCTGCTGGATATAATTATAGTATTCCGCAGTCAGACTGGCAATGAAGTTTTCAATGGCGATCCGTGTGTTGGTTGCTCCCTGACGTTCCAGTTCTTTCAGCTGTTTGTAGGTCGTGCTGATGTTAAATCCGTCGAAGATTGTCCAGCTGACATCCAGACCGGCATCAAGAGTCTGGTCAAATACGCCCCGGTTACTGATGGTATTGCCTGTACTGCGTTCTTCGGTGTCCGTATTATTCACGTTTCCGGAGTAACCGGCGGTAAGATCTACGGTAGGCAGATATCCGGCATTTCCCAGTGTTGCATTATTTTTGCTGATTTGTTCTTCATTACGTGAGATTCTCAGGGAATAATTGTTCATCAGTCCTTCTTCCAGACATTGCTGAAGTGTATAGGGATACTGGGCATGGAGATTTGCTCCGATGCCCAGAAACAGGATAAGTAAGTTTATGATTCGTTTCATACTTTGTTTTCCTTCTTTTCACGGTTGGTAGATATATATGAATAAATTGCCGGAACGATGTACATGGTCAGGAAGGTAGATACCAGCATTCCTCCCACAACGGCTGTACCCATGGCAATACGCTGATTGGCTCCTTCACCGGTAGCAAAGGTGAGGGGAAGTAATCCCAGGATAGTAGATGCACTTGTCATCAGGATCGGACGCAGACGTTGTAAGGCAGCATCCCGTATGGCTTGCATCTTGTTTTCTCCCGCTTCCTGTTTCTGATTGGCAAACTCAACGATCAGAATACCATTCTTGGCAACAAGACCGATCAGCATGATGATACCGATCTGACTGAAGATGTTCATTGTTATGTCACCGAAAAACATGAAGACCAAAGCTCCGGCAATGGCCAGAGGAACGGTAAGCATAATGATGAACGGATCCTTGAAACTCTCGAACTGAGCGGCCAGAATCAGATAAATCAGGACCAGTGCCAGGATGAACGCAAACATCAGACTGGATGAACTTTCCCGGTAATCCTTGGAATCTCCGGACAAAGCGGTACGGAATGTTTCATCCAATACCTCCGAAGCAATCTTGTCCATTTCGTCAAGTCCTTCTCCGATGGTCTTTCCTTCGGCTAGTCCCGCAGAGATGGTGGCTGAAATGAAACGGTTGTAGTGATAGAGTTTCGGCGGTGCAATAGCCTCGACGAACTCTACGAGATTGTCCATCTGAATCATTTGTCCCTTGTCATTCCGGATATAAATGGACTTGATGTTGGCAGGCTGGTTACGTTGCTGACGGTTGATCTGTCCCAGGATCTCATATTGTTTTCCGTTCATGTAAAAATATCCCATACGCTGTCCGCTCAGTCCGTATTGCAGCGTTTCGGCAATGTCGCGTACGTTGACTCCCATACTTCCTGCCTTGTCGCGGTTGATGTTCACCCGCATTTCAGGGCTGCTGAACTTCAGATCGACATCGGCCATCTGGAACGTCGGATTATCATATACCCGATTCAGGAATTCAGGAAGAACCTTTTCCAGCTTGTCGATACTGACAGCCTGCAAGACATATTGTACCGGCATACTGCTTCGACGTCCTCCAAAGGAAGACTGCTGTTGGACGAATGCTCTGGCCTTGGTCTTGGTACGGATGGCTTTGGAGATCTTTTCTGCCACCTGCATCTGGGTGTAGTCACGATCCTGAATATCTTTCAGAGTAATCTGGATGTTTCCGCTTCCGCTGGATACACGGGCGGTTACAGCTGCTGCATCTGGAACGATGGAGTCAACCAGATCGTTGATGTCTTCCGTATAATCGCGGATGTATTCGTAGCTGGCTCCTTCGGCAGCTCTTGTACTGATCGTAATTTTTGAACGGTCTTCCAGGGGAGCCATTTCAGCCGGAATCTTATTCCACAGGAAAGCAATCAGGACAAGTGTAATCAGGGTAAAGGGAATTGCAATGACCCGTTTGCTGAGAAATTTGTCCAGCGAACGGCCGTAAATCCGGTTCATGCCTTCAAAGAAAGGCTCTGTCTTCCGGTAGAACCATCCTTGCTTTTCTCGTTTGATCAATAATTTGGTCGCCAGCATCGGGGTGAAAGTCAATGCAGCGAAGGAAGAAATAATCACAGAACCGGCAACCACAAAACTGAATTCGCGGAACAGGCGGCCGCTGGGTCCTTC
>ERZ779920.251-NODE-251-length-9464-cov-1.79328_pt1 | contig 9464 bp, 8 predicted proteins | sample MGYA00511065_ERZ779920 | MGnify/ENA primary metagenome ERZ779920 (study PRJEB29588, sample SAMEA2162880) | human gut metagenome | biome: human gut; feature: human-associated habitat; material: faeces | place: Denmark | collected 2008/2010 ... | reverse complement strand
GGATTCTGTGGAATATCAGGGGGAGTGGAAGTTCTGGCAGCATACTGATGTCGGACGTTTGCCGGGTATTGACGAACAGGTAGACCTCAATGTGTTTAACGGAAGTATGGAGGAACTGAAAAGCATGACTATACCTGATACCTTAAGGACCGATACATTATGAATCTTTTATTGAACATCCTTTGGATTATTCTGGGCGGATTGCTTGTCTGTCTGGAATACATTGTAGGCAGCGTATTGCTGATGATTACGATTATTGGCATTCCTTTTGGACTGCAGTCCCTTAAACTGGCTCTGCTGGCGTTGTGTCCCTTCGGGCAAAGAGTTGTCAGCACTCCTTCTGACGGAGGTTGTTTGTCTGTTCTGATGAATATACTCTGGATTTTCTGCGGGGGGATTTGGATTGCCCTGACTCATCTGGCCTTTGGTGTATTGCTTTGTATTACAGTGATTGGAATACCTTTTGGCATGCAGCATTTTAAACTGGCCGGTCTGGCTCTGACTCCTTTTGGAAAGACGGTCAGTGCGGCCTGATCATCTGATATTGCTACAGATATTTGAAAAATAATCCTTTTCTCGCTGAGAAAGAAAATCCCGGATATGAAAAAGGCTGTCCGAACCAGTATGGAAGGCAGCCTTCAATATTACGTATGCAGATTTTATTTCATGATTAGCTTGACTGCAGCCCAGTTGTGCTTTTCCCGGTAATGCACGAATTCCAGTCCCAGGCTTTCACCGCGTTCGCGGATAGCCGGAATGTCTTCCACATAGAATCCGCTCATGTAGATTTCCGAACCGCTGTGCATGCAGGCAGTATAAGCCGGAAGATCGTTTAGCAGGATATTTCGGTTGATATTTGCAATAATGACATCGAATGGCTTGCGTCCTTTAAGCAGGGAAGCATCTCCCAGTTCCACTGTAATGTTGTTGATGTGATTGAGGGCTATGTTGTCGCGTGAATTGTTGACGCACCAGTCATCAATATCGATAGCCGTTACGGGATCAGCCCCGCGCATACTTGCCAGAATAGCCAGGATGGAGGTTCCGCATCCCATGTCGAGTACGGATTTTCCTTTCAGGTCAGCATCCAGAAGCTCGCCTAAGATGGAGCTGGTTGTTTCGTGATGTCCGGTGCCGAACGCCATTTGCGGATTAATCACAATGTCATATTCTGCCTGAGGATAGTCCTTGTGGAAGGTGCTGTGAATTACGCATCTGTCACCGATGACAATGGGTTGGAAAAAGTTCTTTTCCCATTCTTCATTCCAGTCTTTGTCTTCCGGTTCGGTGATTGTATAAGAAAGAGAAACGTCTTCCATCGGGAAGTTCCGGATCACTTCTTTCAGGGCTTCTTCATCAAACAGGGATTGCTGGATGTAGGCCTGCATTCCTTTTTCTTCCGGTACAAAGCTTTCGAAGCCGATTTCGGCGGTCAGGGCCGCAAGAACATCAGTTATGGTTTCATTACACGGCTGTGCGATAAAATTCACTTCAAAGTATTTCATACGTTATTTGTTGGTTATGTATGGGGTTATTATTTTGTTTCTTGCAGCAACGGATATCGAAAAGAATGTTTCATCGGTTACTGAATAATCATTCAGCAAATTTATTAAAAAGAATTGAATTGGCAAGTTCCTCCATGAGGAATCATCCTCTTCGATAAAAATTACGGTTATAGATCCCGGCAGACATATTCATTGCTTGATCATTGTCTGATTCAGATGCAGGAAGGCTTCTGCTGGAAATAGGGAAAACCCTATCTGCAAATAGGGAATTTCTTCTTGACATGCCGGAATAACTTCCTATTTTTGTAACGTGAAAAGAAAAGTAAAAACTAATAAATGCAAATGATTATGATGACAGGTAAAGTTTTTGCTTCGTTGCTGCTGGCTTGTTTGCCATGGCTGGCGATGGCACAGAGTAACGATGACCTTTACTTCGTTCCCAAGAAAGAAAAGAAGACGGAAACGAAAGAGAAGGTGAATGTCGTTCCGAAGCAGACATCAAATAGAGTGGCAACTGGACAGACAGCTCCTGGGGCAGTGAAAGGAGTTGTGGTGAAGGATGTGGACGGGAACCTGCGTGATGTGGATGAATATAACCGGCGTTATACTTCCCGTGACAATACATTCGCCATTGAGAATGATACACTTTATGTGGAAGAAAAGCCTTATAACGAACGCGGAGAATGGGTGAACGGTTTCGAAGGTTCTCAGGAAGACTATGAATATGCTATGCGTATCGTACGTTTCCGTAATCCGCGTTATGCTATTCCGGTAAGCAGTCCTTTATATTGGGACGTAGTTTATGGCGCTTTGCCTTCGTGGGACTGGAATGTATATGACGACGGATTGTACGCCTATGTATTCCCTACCTATACAAACCGTTTATGGTGGGACTGGCGCTGGTCTGCCGGATTCTATGGTCCTGGCTGGGGATTCAGCTGGGGATGGAGTTCACCGTGGTATTATAGCGGCTGGTATTCCTGGTATCATCCTTGGGCGGGTCCGTACTGGGCCGGTTATTGGGGAGGCTATTGGGGACCGGGATGGCATCATCCTTATTATGCTCCTTATTATGGTGGATGGGGCGGACATTGGGCAGGCCCTCACTATTCCTATAATAACCGACGGGGAGAAATAGGGGCTCCTCATCCCAATCGTGGAACATCTGTGCGGCCGACCGGTAACCGGGGATCTTCTTATCGTACGGTAACGTCAGCATATGATCGCAATGGACGTACGGGAGGTCGTGTTGTGACAGGCAGCCGGAATACGGGATCTTCCGTGAGATCTTCTGCTGTCAGAGTCGGTGAACGGACTTCAACAGGTTACACGCGTTCCAGCCAGTTGAGAAGCGGTGAATCAACTTATACTCGTCCGAGCAGTACACGGGTTAATTCTTATCGGAACTCGAATGCATTTGACCGTCTGAACAATAACTCTTCCCGGCAGTATAATGTGAATCGTGAGACGAATACAAATCGTACCCGCAGTACATATTCTACCGGAACATCTACCCGCAGCAATTTTGGTGGCAGCAGCTTCCGTTCAACAAGCGGTGGCGGTAGCAGCACCCGTAGCGTAGGTACCGGTGGAGGAGGAGCTCGCCGCAGATAAATGAAGTTGACTGATGGGTTGTCGGAAAGATGGCTCAGAGTAGTAATGAATATAAATCAAAGAACAAATAAGATGAAAGGAAAATTGATGATTGTAGCCGGTCTTACAGCCTGTGGGCTGACGGCTACAGCTCAGACTCAATATGAAGCTGCTCGATTCTCAAGCAGCGAACTGAACGGAACCGCCCGGTTTGTCGGTATGGGAGGTGCTATGGGAGCATTGGGAGCTGATATATCCGTCATAGGAACCAACCCTGCAGGTATCGGGCTTTTCCGCGGACATGATATTTCGACGACTTTTGGATTCAATTCAACGAAAACAAGCAGTGATTTCGCCGGAAACCAGATGAGTGACAAGCGTCTGCGTGCTTCTTTTGATCAGATCGGTTTTGTTTATTCCAGCAAGATTGGAAACCGGACTAAACTCCGTTATTTGAATTTCGGATTCAATTATCATAAGAGCCGTAACTTCAACCGTCTTTTCCAGACTGGAGGCCTTTTGGAGGGAGCTTCCCAGACACAGCAGATGGCTAATATGGTAGGAGGTTCCATCTCAAATATCAGTGAGATGGATAATATATATAAATATGATGGTCAAAGCGGACTTAATCCTTATTCTCCGACGGGTGCTAATTATCCGTATCTGGGAGTAATGGGTATCCGTACGGAGCTGGTTGGTGTTGGAACATTTCAGGACGGACAAGAAACTCTCCAGGCTCCAATTGGATGGAATGGAGATGCTAACCCAGCCGTGAAGAAGGTGGCATCAGCCAGTATGACTTCAACATTTCAGCGAATGTGGAAGATCGGATGTATTTCGGTCTGACGCTGGGAGTTTATGACATCAATTATCGGCGGAGCACATATTACACGGAGGATATCTATGACGGTAACAGCAGCGGATATTATGAGTTGCAGAATGCTTACCGGGCTGAAGGAAGCGGATTTGACGTAAAACTGGGAGCTATATTCAGACCGATTGCTGATTCTCCGTTCCGTTTCGGAGTGGCTATTCATACGCCGGTATGGTATGCACTGACAGAAACTTATTCGGCAGGGATTTATTCAAATCTGAACTATGCTGACAAGACGAATTTTGAGGCTAACGAATATATTCCCGATTATACTGGAGGAGAAACCTTGCGCGACTATCAGCTGCGTACACCGTGGAAATTCAATGTGAATCTGGGTACTGTGTTAGGAGGAATGATGGCAGTGGGAGCTGAATATGAATATGCTGACTATTCTTCTTCCAGACTGAGTTACGCCGACGGATACGAAATGGAGAACCAGAATATCTATATAGGTGAGGATCTGAAGGGTATGCATACAGTACGTGTCGGAATGGAAACTCGTATTACACCATCTTTCAGTATACGTGCCGGTTACAATTACAGTACTTCAGCATTTAAGGGAACGGCTTATAAGGCATTGGAATATAATGATATGCGTACTGATACAGAATATACGAACAGTTTCGGACGGCACACGGCTACAGTCGGATTCGGATATGGTGGCAAGGTTTTTTATGCTGACTTGGCATATAAGTTTGATACCTATAAATCTGATTTCTATGCTTTCAGTTCCGATGCTTTGAAAGCGACGAAAGTGACAGATGACCGTCATCAGTTGTTATTGACCGTAGGACTTCATTTTTAAGAATTCATTGTGTTTTTTTGTTAATAGAAAGAGGGGTGTCCGGGAAGGTAATTTCCGGATGCCTTTTTTTATGGGGTTGCCGGTTTACGTTTCCAGAAGTTAAATCCCATATAGATTCTCAGACTTCCGAAGGAATTAGTCATGGAGAAATTCTGTTTCCGGTAGTCATAGGTATGCAATACCAGTGAAGCTCCGACATAATATTTGCTGTTGTTCCAGGTGATACCAGCCCGGGTGATGAGGTCAAAATTGATATCCTTTACCCATTCCATCCAGTTGGATGAGGCCGTATTGGGCTGGTCATTGATGCGGGCTTTTTTGTAGGCTATGGCAGGAAGTAATGAAACATTCAGCAGACAATTGCGTGCAAATACCCAGTTGTATCCATATCCCAGACTCAGGTTATAGTCAGTATAGCGTATACTATGAAATTTCAGAGATGGCTGTAACTGCTCCTGCATTTCTTCCGGAAGACAAGTATAATCGAACTTGATATTGTGTTGCGAATAAGCAAATCCGGCCATGAGAGATCCGCAGCTTTTGCGCTGATTCGTTGACTGGCTGTAGGCTGCAGGATAAGAAAAATGTTTGTGGTTGAAGATCCAGTAGGCATTCAGTCCCTTGATGTTGCTTTGGAATCCGGTAAAATCAGTTCTGCTATAGTCTTTCTCCAGGTTAAACTGAGAGTAGGAAGTCATTTTGAAATTACTTCCTGTCTTTCGGTAATATAGGTCTACACCAAACTTTCCGCTGTACAGGTTGAAGACAAACTCTTTGCGGGGAGCCGTATTGTCATTTTTACCAAGCAGACTTTTTATATCGAATGAGATACCCAGAAAAATCCATCTCCAGCCGAAATAAACACCGATTTTGGGAGTTGCATTAGGTGCAAAGTTCAGACTTTGTCCGTTGGCTTCGTTACTTCCCAGGCGATAGTGTTCAAACCAGGTACTTTGTTCCAGCATAAATGCCAGATTGTATTTGTTGGGGGATATGTAGGTAGTATCTACATCGTTTAATTTTTTGCCCACTTTCTTCAGCTCAACCCCTGTGAGACGGATTGTATTCATCAGACCATCGGTCAGACTGCTGAGGGAGATGCGTGATGGCTTTATGCGCTGTTGGGGAGAAGATGGCATGCTGTCCTGTTTCTCGGTGGTTTGGGCAGAAAGGCCGTCACAGAGAAGCAGAAAGAAAGACAGAAGACAACATGCCGTTTGTTTCATCCCATTGTTTTTGATATTACAGTTTGTTCAGAATCTTGTCCATGACCCAGTTGGTGGGAGTTGCACTGACGCCGTCGCAGGTGCAGATTGCTTTTCCCTGCAAGTGTTCTACTACTGCCTTAATCAGTGGTAACTGTACATGTGGTGGGTTCGGTGGCAGGATTTCCTCCCGTCCCCGTTCTGTATGAAGGCCAATCGGATCATAGGTGAATACGGAGAAGCAAAGCATACCTTTGTCTCCGATGATTTCAATACGGTCTTCCTTGGCTGATTCATGAGCAACGAAACACCAGGAACCGGATCCGGGAAGTCCAGAGTCAAATTTAAAACAGGCACTGATGGTATCTTCTGCAGGATAAAGTCCGCCCCGGTTGCTTTTGTATCCTTCTGCTTCAAGGATACATCCGAACATGTCCTGAAGAATATCCAGCTGGTGAGGTGCGAGATCATAGAAATAACCTCCTCCTGCAATGTCGGGCTGTACACGCCAGGGAAGATTGGCACTGTTGTAATCGAGTGCACGTGGAGGTTGGGCGAAGCGGATCTGTACATTGATGACATTGCCGATTTCTCCGTCTTCCACTAGCTGACGGACTTTTTGGAAATAGGGCAGATAACGACGGTAATAAGCGACAAAGCAAGGTATTCCGGTTTCTTTGGAGATACGGTTTATGCGTGCACAGTCTTCATAGCTGGCAGCCATGGGCTTTTCAATGTAAACCGGTTTGCCGGCTTTCATAGCCATAATAGCAAAAGTTGCATGTGATGATGGCGGAGTTGCTATGTAGATGGCATTGACGTCTTCATCGCCGATAAGTTCCTGGGCATCGGTGTACCAGCGGGGAATATGGTGCCGGATGGCATATGATTTGACTTTTTCTTCGTCCCGGCTCATAACGGCTACAACTTCTGAGCCGTCTATCATGTTGAAGGCAGGTCCGCTTTTCTTTTCGGTTACTTCTCCACAACCGATAAATCCCCAGCGAACTTTCTTTAAATTCATCATCGTCATTTGTATAGGTTTTAGTTGAAGTATTTATTGTATAGTTGTTTATATTCCTTACTTTCGGTATAAGTGTCGAGCCAACTGTTGAGACTGTCCAGCAGGATAGGGGCATATTTCCCTACTCCCCAGGCATAGAACTGTGTGAAGCTGATGTCTGTATTGATGTCCAGGTTGGGAAAGTCTTTTATGGAAGCTTTGGCAATATGCTCGTCGCACACCGCATAGTCGATATCTCCCTCAGCTACCATCGCAAGCAATTGTTCCGGACCATACTGGGTTACCTGCTTGACATAAATGGTATCTGCTATTTCTTCCATCAGATTATGTATGCGTAGCAGAGTGGGGGAGTGCTTGATGACATGCAGTGTTTTGTGAGCCAGATCCAGCTGACTCTTGATATACATGCTGTCTTTTCCTTCTTCTTTTTTGCGCTGAACCAGGACCTGTTTACTCAGCTGAAGCGTATGAGTAAACAACAGGGAATGTTTGGAACGGGTTGTTATAATGGTTCCTGTTGCAAGAATGTCACATTTCCCGTCACTGATCATTTGCAGACGTTTGTCAAAACTCATTTCAGGAATAATTTCCAGTTGAAGTCCTTTTTCTTTGGCAAAGGCATGCAGCAGTTCGTAATCAAAGCCCTGGATTGTGTCACCCGAAACATGATAGCTGATGGCATTGTATTCGGTTACGGCACGTAATATACCTGACTGTTTGATTTCGGGATAATCCCGTAAGGTGGCTGGAGGCTCTTGAGCTTCCGGTTGGGTACATAGCAGGATAACAGCAATGACTATCCCTGCCAGCAGCCAGTAGGAGATACGTTTTCGGGGCATAATCGTTAGTCAAAAAAGTTCCAGGAAAGTCCGACTTTCAGGATACGTGGATTGAGGGGATAATGTGGAGCCAGGAAGTAGCTTCTTTTTCCCGTTCCCTGTACCAGATTGTACATTTGCAGGAAGATGCGTGTACGTTTCAGGTGCAGATTGACGTATCCGTTCACAAGCGGATATCCTCCTAATTTGTATCGTGTATTTGCATTCTGCAGGTAGAATTGGCCGATTGCAGGCGCATAATCCGGTGCATAATATTCCGTAAAGTAGCGGACATCAGCTCCCAGTTCAACATTCAGAACCTTCTTGGCCAGGGCAAACTTCAAGTAAAGATTATGGTAGAGAACCAGTTCCGGTAAGGGAAGTATGTCCTGATTGCTGGTCTTCTGATAGGTAATTTCATTATCCAGATGCAGAATTCCCAGTTTGAAATCTTGTCGGAGTGTTGCACTGAATATTTGAATGTTTCCAGAATGCTGGCGTACGGCAACATCATTTTTGTAGTTAGTCTGAGTTGGATCGATGGCATCCGGTGTTCCCACAGAGGTATTATCCAGGTAGGTGTAATTGGTAATGTTTTCCACACCTGCCTTTAGCATGGTCTTCCAGCGGTCAATGCTTAGTTTTCCTTCAATGCGGGTACGGGTGATTTTCGACAGGTCGTTGTTATCCCACCAATAATGTTTGGAGTGGAAGTGACGGTAATAAAATGTCGGATTAAGATTCTTGATATACGCATTGGCTTCCAGCCGGACAGTATCGTTGAACAGGCGGAAGTTCAGATCCCCTTGTCCTTCAATGGTAAATTGTCCGGCATCTTCACCGGCTAATGCGATTTCACCCAGTACATTGTAGTGGAGCGTACGTCCTTGTGTCTTGATAAGCTGGCCTCCTACCGAGAGAACATTTTCTGCCAGTTCGGTCGACAAACGTTTTCCCGGGTTGTCGAGTATTGTATCTGTCAAGGTGAATCGTCTGTGCTCAAAGCTCATAAATGCGGTCAGCCCGGCTTTGGCCCATTTGTTGAACCCTTCACGCAAGGAAATTCCGACCGTGTTTTTGATGCTGAAATGCTTGGTGATATCCGTAGAATCGTTGCCCAGATAGTTATGAGCAAAATAGGCTTCGTTCTGTTCATTGTCATAAGATATGTATTTACGGCGATTGATATCTGCCTTGACTGTATGGATAAAGCTGGTTACAGGTACAAAGACTTCTTTGGCTATCGTGTCATTTTTCTGCATTTCTTCCCGATAGAACCCCAGGTTATAGCGGTGAGTGAAAAAGGCATGATATCCTGTGTTATGATTCCAGATCTCTGACAGATTAGTCGGCATTTCAGATTCGGTATATTTCTTTTTGCCTTCTGCCATTTCAAGAGGATAAGTGATGTACCGGTCATCTTCAAGTCCTCCATTTTCTGCTACTTTCAGGTTGTCGTTGATAAAGGTAAAATGCATGTTATACTTGTCACCCAGATAATAGGCGAAAAGGTTACCATTGAACAACGCAGTAGACTGGCTTTGGTATTTGCCTCGTCCGTACGTATAGTCAATGTCAAACCCAAATCCCAGTCTCCGGTTGACATTCGTCGCAAAATGGGCTTTAAAGCGTTCCTCACC
>ERZ779920.250-NODE-250-length-9473-cov-2.7234_pt1 | contig 9473 bp, 10 predicted proteins | sample MGYA00511065_ERZ779920 | MGnify/ENA primary metagenome ERZ779920 (study PRJEB29588, sample SAMEA2162880) | human gut metagenome | biome: human gut; feature: human-associated habitat; material: faeces | place: Denmark | collected 2008/2010 ... | reverse complement strand
AAGTGTTCGCCGCTGATGTTCAGTCCCAGACTGGCCACCGAGCGCACTCCCACTCCACTGGTCACCTGAAGATATTCCAGTTTGATGTGATGGTTCACATTGCGGTCTGCACCTGCCAGCACCATAATGTCATCGTCCGTGATGTCTTTCTTCTTGTCGGCAAGCTTCAGGAAGTCCTCGTACACCTTGTCCAGTTTTTCCTGTGTCATCTCAAGACCCAGTACATGCAGACGGTGCTTCAGCGCGGCACGTCCGCTGCGGGCAGTCAGTACGATGGCATTATCGTCAATACCGACATCCTTCGGATCGATAATCTCGTAAGTCTGTACATTCTTCAGCACACCGTCCTGATGGATACCGGAAGAATGGGCAAAGGCATTACGGCCCACAATGGCCTTGTTCGGCTGGACAGGCATGTTCATCAGGCTGGATACCATACGGCTCGTTGAATAGATTTTCTGGGTATTGATGTTCGTATCGATGTCGATATCCTTGTGACAGCGAAGAATCATGGCCACTTCTTCCAGAGAAGTATTTCCGGCACGTTCGCCGATACCGTTCATCGTAACTTCCACCTGACGCGCTCCGTTCAGCACACCGCTGATGGTGTTGGCAGTCGCCATTCCCAGGTCATTGTGACAGTGAGTGGAAAGAATTGCCTTGTCAATGCCGTCCACATGTTCCATCAGGTATCTGATTTTCGCACCATATTCTTCCGGCAGACAGTAGCCCGTAGTATCCGGAATATTGACTACCGTGGCACCTGCCTTGATAACGGCTTCCACCACCCGGGCCAGGTATTCATTCTCGGTACGTCCTGCATCTTCCGCATAGAATTCAACATCTTCTACATAACGCTTGGCGTATTTCACGGCAGCTACCGCACGCTCGATGATCTCTTCGCGGGTGGAATTGAACTTATACTTGATGTGGGAATCCGAGGTACCGATACCCGTATGGATCCGTTTATGCTTGGCAAACTTCAAGGCATCGGCCGCCACATCAATATCTTTCTGCACCGCACGGGTCAGCGCACAAATGGTCGGCCAGGTAACAGCCTTCGAAATTTCAATGACAGAATTGAAATCGCCCGGACTGGAAATCGGAAATCCAGCCTCAATAACGTCTACTCCCAAAGCTTCCAACTGTTTGGCTACCTGAATCTTTTCTACCGTGTTCAACTGACATCCCGGTACTTGTTCACCATCTCTCAATGTGGTGTCGAAAATAAATAATCTGTCACTCATATATCTTCATTTTTATTTTTAATTACCGACTGATAAAGAAAAAGCCTTTCACACCGGGAAGTGAGAAAGGCTTTTTCCTATTTTGACTGCAACCTCAGTTACATGCACGACTCACTTCCCCACCGGTTTTTCCAGCAGATTAATCAGACCGCACAGCAAAATATGTAGAAACGTTGCATTCATAAAAGTCACTTTTTTCTTTAAGACGTTGCAAAGGTATGTATTATTTCCGAACATCAAAATAAAAATAAAACTTTTTTCATTCATTTCATAATAATTTGTCACCATCAACAAAGTTTATCAGAAAATTCATCATCCGATAAATTTGCCGTTTTATCAAAATGAAAGAAATACAGCCTCTATTCATTCAAATTAATACATTCAGACGCTTTTTACTAACCAGGCCTTTATATATGATGGTGACTCCAGAGAAGAAATTAAACAAGAAAAGCCAAAATTGGTACAGAAATCAGCCAATTTGGGCCAAAAACAGGTCATCCGACCGAAATCGACTAATCAAATCAGGCAGAACGAGCCGACGTTTTTGCCCAAATATCGGCCCGATTCAGGCAAAACGGGCAGACGTTTCGGCTGAATCGTCTGCCCGTTGCCCTGATTTCTGCCGTCCGAAGGAAGAAAAACGTCTTTTTCTTACCGGAATGAAGACGGCAGAAGTGTTAAAATACGAGGTAATACACTAATATACAATTACATACTCTTCTTTTCGCTCCGTTCTTTTCTTTCGCCCAGAAGGCACTTCACAAAGAAAGGATTTTCAGAGGTCCGGATCGTCAAAGTGTCAAAAAGATCATATGAGTCAATTCTCCGAAGCAAGTCTCAGTTCATACAGACAGGCTTCCACTTCCGTATTGCTTCCCATGTGTTTTCCCATATCATCAGACAACTTGACGCATTCACGCCACTCCTGATTGACATTCATCTTGCAACGCGACAGCTTCATGACAATATTCGACGGCTGGTAACCGGTGTCGTTCGTCAGGTTCGTACCGATACCGAACGAGCAGCGGATCTTACCCTGACAATACTGAAATATCTTGAGGGCCTTCTCAAAATCAAGCGCATTGCTGAAGATAATGGTCTTCGTAGTCGGATCGATACCCAGCTCCTTGTAGCGGGCAATCAGGCGGTCAATAAACTCAAACTCATCGCCGGAGTCGCACCGTACACCGTCAAACAGCTTAGCCTGTTTCCGGCTGAAATTGGACAGAAACGAATCAGACGTATAAGTATCCGACAGCGCCGTACCCAGATCTCCGTCATAGACATTTACCCAGTTTTCAAGTGCCATATAATTGGCATGCTTGTATCCGAACTGGGCGCCGTGGAACATGAACCATTCATGGGGATGTGTTCCCATAGGACGCATGTCGTACTTCATGGCCAGATAACAGTTAGACGTTCCCATGCAGAAGCGCGCATGTTCCTTCAAATAGCCTACCACCATATCCTGAACCTCGAAAGAGAAACGTCTCCGTGTCCCGAATTCAGAGAAAGGCATTCCGTTTTCGTTCGACAGATCAACCTTGCCTGCCAGCCGCTGAAGAATGGATTCCTTATCCGGGAAGCGGTTCAGGAACTGGTTTTTGATCTCGGAAACAATGGCCAGCAGGGGAACTTCGTACAGAGTCACCTTATACATATAATCAGTCACTTCCAGGTACAAATGACGCTGTTCATCCAGATAGACATTGATGCGGGCCGGATCAAAACGGAAAGAAGAAAGCCATTCCCAGTAAACCGGCGGCAGAAAACGGCAGTGACGGCTCATGTAATCACGTTCTTCAGCAGTCAGGGCCACCACACTCAGATTCTGAATCTCATTCTTCAGGGCCTGCAGGAATCCCTCCGTATACTCCGTATCGTCACGTTCCTTGAACGTAAAGGTTCCCATCGCATAAGGAAATAGCTTGATATAAGCATAGGATGTCGTAAACTTATATAAGTCTGTATCAAGAATTGTTTTTATAACCATAACCAAACTCCAATATTAGGCTATAAAGATAGTTGATTTCCGACAACTGAACAACAAAATCCCAAAATCATTCAGAATGATACGCTTATCCTATTCGGAATCCCCTCCTTCTGCCTCCGCAGGTTTCCGGACAGGCGGCAGCGGAAAGGTCCGTATCCGGCAAGATCCGGGTTTGCGGAAAACAAAAAGAGGATGTGTTGAAACCAACACATCCTCGCTCTATTAAGTATCTACAGACAGCAAATTAAGCTTCTTCTGCAACAACTTCGAAAGGAATTTCAACAGAAACTTCCTTGTGAAGTTTGATGATAGCTTTGTACTGACCAACTTCTTTTACAGTGTCTTTAACAACGATGATCTTACGATCGATGTTGTGACCCAATTTAGCCAGTTCTTCTGCAATCTGAATGTTGTTAACTGAACCGTAGATAGCACCGGTAGCGCTAACTTTGGTAGCGATCTTCAAAGATACATTCTTCAAAGATTCAGCAACAGCTTCAGCATCTTTTTTAATCTTTTCCAGTTTGTGAGCACGCTGTTTCAGTTCTTCAGCCAGCATTTTCTTAGCAGCCGGAGAAGCAATAACTGCCTTGCCTGTCGGAATAAGATAGTTACGACCATAACCTGACTTAACGGTTACAATATCATTCTTGTAGCCCAAGTTAACTACGTCTTCTTTCAAAATAATTTCCATACTCTTATTCCTCCTTTAATTATTTCATCATATCAGTTACGAAAGGCAGCAAAGCCAAGTGACGAGCTCTCTTAACGGCCTGCGCAATACGACGCTGGAACTTCAATGAAGTACCTGTAATACGGCGCGGAAGGATTTTACCCTGTTCGTTCAAGAATTTCTTCAAGAATTCAGGATCTTTGTAGTCGATATACTTAATACCATTCTTTTTGAAACGGCAGTATTTTTTCTTCTTAACGTCTACTGAAGGCGGAGTTAAATATCTGATTTCTGATTGTTGCTGTGCCATGATTAGTTTTCCTCCTTTTTAGTTGATTTTACATTTCTTCTCTTAGCAGCGTATTCTGCAGCGTATTTGTCCATCTTGAAAGTCAAGAAACGGATAACACGTTCGTCACGACGGTAGTTTACTTCAAGTTTTTCAATAACCGACGGTTCTGCTTTAAATTCAATCAGTTGATAGAAACCTGTAGATTTCTTCTGAATTGGGTAAGCCAATTTCTTCAATCCCCAGTTTTCTTCATTAATGATCTCCGCACCCTCCTGTGTAAGGATAGCTTTGAACTTCTCTACCGCTTCCTTCATCTGAACATCAGACAAAACGGGAGTTAAAATGAAAACGGTTTCGTATTGATTCATACTATACGTTAATTAAATTATTAATAATAAATTTTTCAAATGCGGCGCAAAGTTACGACTTTTTCTCTAATATACAAACCATTGCATTCTTTTTATATGATAAAGAATGTTATTTTGAGGTATTTTCATATACCATATATAGCAAAAGTATCGTATATTTGCGTAGTTGTTTAAACAATAATTACATGATAGAACAGTTTAACTTTGACATACAGCTCATTTTTGCGATCCTAAACGGAAAGGTTTCTGCTGCAATCAACCGTAAGCTAAGCCGTAATTTCCGACAGAATGGAATGGAGATAACCCCTGAACAATGGACCGTATTATTGTTCTTATGGGAAAAGGACGGAGTTACCCAGCAGGAGTTATGTAATGCGACTTTTAAGGACAAACCTAGCATGACTCGTCTGATAGACAACATGGAGCGCCAGCATCTGGTAGTACGTATATCGGATAAAAAAGACCGACGTACCAATTTGATACATCTTACAAAAACAGGAAAGGAACTGGAAGAAATGGCACGCTTTATAGCCAACAAAACATTAAAGGAGGCTCTTCACGGGCTGACATTGGAGGAATTAAGAGTGAGCCAGGAAGTTCTACGCAAAATCTTTACCAATACAAAAGACTAAGAGTAAGCTTTTTTATTTTTTTTCATCAAATAATTTCTTCAATACAAGAATTATCCTTTAATTTGTAACCAAGAAAAAATAAACCATAAAATAGAAGACACACATGAAAAGCTTATTAAAGAACTTAGGATTGTTACTGGTTATTATCGGAGCAGTAATCCTGATTATTTGCTACTATGGAGGCAACGTAAACGACAATGCGATTTTGGCAACTTCTTTGGTTCTCATCATCGTTGGATTAATTTCTCATATCGTTCTGAATAAACGTATTGCCGATTAATATTGAGCTAACAAAAAAGAGAAATAAAAAAGCCTGGGTTTTATAAACTCAGGCTTTTTTATTTCAGTTATCAGTTATTTCTTATTCTTGCTCTGGGGTAATCAATTTATATCCTTTACCATGGATATTGATAATCTCGATAGAATCATCATCTTTCAGATGCTTACGCAATTTAGTGATATACACATCCATGCTTCGTGCGTTAAAGTAATTATCATCTATCCAGATAGTCTTCAATGCAAAGTCACGCTGAAGAATTTCATTAGCATGAGCGCAAAGCAATCCTAACAATTCAGACTCTTTAGTTGTCAGTTTAGTCTGCTTATCGCCAATAGACAAAATCTGTTTCTGAGTATCGAATGTAAAACGTCCGATTTTATACATGTTGCTTTCCTTATTGCGTTTTCCACGTACACGACGTAAAATAGCCTCGATACGGAAAGTCAGCTCTTCCATACTGAAAGGTTTAGTAATATAGTCATCAGCACCAATCTTGAATCCTTCCAGAATATCTTCCTTCAGTGTTTTGGCTGTAAGGAAAATAATAGGAATTTCAGCATTTGCCTGACGTATTTCCTGTGCCAAAGTAAAACCATCTTTCTTAGGCATCATTACATCAAGTACACACAAATCGTATTTATTTTTCAAAAAGGCTTTGAAACCAGCTTCACCGTCAGGAAACAACTCTGCCGAATATCCTTTTGCCTGCAAATATTCTCTTAAAAGCATGCCAAGATTCTCATCATCCTCGCACAACAAAATACGCAATTTTTCGTCCATATCAATCTTCTTTAAATAAAGGTAATACAATAATAAATTTAGTTCCTACATTCAGTTCACTTTCGGCACGTATAGTTCCCTTGTGATCTGTAATTATCTTCTTTACATAGGCCAAGCCCAAACCAAAGCCTTTCACATCGTGTAAGTTGCCTGTATGAACCCGGTAGAACTTTTCAAATATTTTTTTCAGGTTTTCTTTCTTTATACCGATACCATTATCTTCTATCGATATATGAAGCTTGCCTGATTCATTCCAAGTACGGACTTTCAGATGAATATTAACATCCGGTTTCTTATATTTCAATGCATTATCCAAAAGATTGAATATTACATTCGTAAAATGCATTTCATCTACATAGATGAACGGATCGTCGGCATCCAGAGCAACATCCAAAGTTCCGTTACAGTTTTCCACTTTCAGGCGGAATGTGTTGGTTACACCATAAACCAGTTCATTGGCATCAACCTCTTTTTTCTTCAGCGTTGCCTTTTGTCGTTCGAACATAGACATCTGCAAAACCTTTTCTACCTGGAAACGCAATCGTTTGGTTTCATCATTTATAACCCCAGAAATATGCTTAAACATGGCAGGCGATTTACCTACGGCCGGATCATTCAACATCTGGGCAGCCAAAGAAATAGTAGAGATAGGTGTCTTGAATTCATGAGTCATATTGTTAATGAAATCATTCTTTATCTCTGTCAGTTTCTTCTGACGGAAAATGATGTATATGGTAAAAATAAAAGTCACCAACAATACCAGCGTAAAAATAATAGATGGTATCATGAACCGTACAGAACTGAAAATGTAATTGTCCATTGTCGGGAAAAAGACATTTACAAATCCCATCTTTGCGGGAGGATCTTTTTCGAACAGCAACCGAGAGTAAACCTTTTCGTTATCGTATTCATAGTCAGAGCAACGATAAATTTCTTTATTATCACGGTCTGTTACTGTAAAATGATAAGGTATGTCTACCCCGTTATTCTTTAATTCCGAATTCAGAAAATAATCCAGCTGTTTGAAATTTACTCGTTCTTTCAACGGCTTATCACTCGCCGTATAAAGAATATTGTAAACTACCTCATTCAACAAAGCACGCTGGTAGATATAACGTTCTTTTACGATCTCCTGCAACGTACGTGAAGTCTGAGGAATATTCTTTCCGGTTGAAATAATCTCTTTAGGAATACTAGAAGGACGATTTATCACAGTTTTCCACTCGAAAGTAGAAATCGTACTTCCATCGGAAGAACCGATCAACACACTTCCACTAGACTGAGACTGATGTTGACCTTGAAATTGTTGAGAAAGCTGTGCAGCACGTTCAGTGGCCGCAACATCTTTTTCAAGATATTTTTTCGTTTCCACCAACTCTAAGTTATGAACAGCCTGAGCAAGACTCCGTCCTACATTCTCTTCGAACTGCTCCTTGCGCATCTTGACCATCTCTTCTATATAACTTACCTGCAAATAGAGCAAGCTAAGAAAAGAGAGTCCCATTACAATACCTAATATCCAAATAGTTGACTTTTTCATGAAGGCAAAATTAAACAGCTATCACTTACAAGATACTCTGCTTAACATGTTTTAATCCGTGATTCTCTTATATTAACGAAAAGCGGATATTTACATGTTATTTTAAAAACTTTACGCCACACATTACTCTGCTTTAATGCAAAAATAATAAAATTTTAAATTAATAACAAACAAAGTATGCTAATTGTTTAAGCTTCGTTAAATAAAAAAGGCCGCATTTTTAAGAAATGCGACCTTTGCAACCTATAAAAACAACAACTAGAAAGTTTATACCTCTTCTTTTTCTTGTTCTTCGAATTCTTTCATCAACTTATTCTGAACATCAGTCGGCACAAGTTCATAACTTGCAAACTTCATAATGAACGAAGCGCGTCCTCCTGTAAGTGAGCTCAATGCTGTAGAATAATTAGACATTTCTTTCAAAGGTACCTTTGCAGCAAGCTTTTCATAGCCTTTTTCACTGCTCATACCCATAATCATACCTCTACGGCCTTGCATATCACTCATAACATCACCCAGTTTATCACTTGGTACGAATACTTCTACGTCATAAATAGGTTCCAGAATCTTCGGACCAGCATTTTTAAAGGCTTCACTGAAGGCCTGACGTCCGGCCAGCATGAAAGAAATTTCATTTGAATCTACCGGATGCATCTTACCGTCATAAACAATTACACGTACATCACGGGCATACGAACCGGTCAAAGGTCCCTGTTCCATACGGCTCATGATACCTTTCAAAATAGCCGGCATGAAACGAGTATCAATAGCACCACCTACTACACTGTTAACAAATACCAATTTACCGCCCCATTCCAGATCAATTGTTTCTGTACTCTTTACATTCATCTTAAATTCCTGGCCGTTGAATTTATACAGTTCAGGAGCAGGCATTCCTTCATAATAAGGTTCTACAATCAGATGAACTTCACCAAACTGACCAGCTCCACCCGATTGTTTCTTGTGGCGATAATCGGCACGAGCAGCTTTTGTAATAGTTTCACGATATGGAATCTTAGGTTCATAGAACTGTACCTGAAGCTTTTCATTGTTTTCCAGACGCCATTTCAAGGTACGCAAGTGGAATTCACCCTGACCATGAACCAAAATCTGTTTCAACTCTTTAGACTGTTCTACTACCCAAGTCGGATCTTCCTCACGCATGCGGTTCAATACAGCCATCATCTTTTCTGTATCAGCTTCATTGACCGGCTTAATAGCACGAGTATATTTCGGATTCGGATACTTAATAAAGTTAAAACGATTTTCGCAGTCTTTACCATTCAAGGTATTTCCTGTCTTCACATCTTTCAGTTTCACTGTACATCCGATATCTCCCGCACGAAGTTCGTCTACCTTTTCACGGTTAGCTCCGGCACATACATAAAGCTGTGCCATGCGTTCTTTAGAACCACGATCGGCATTATTCAAATCATCACCTTCGTGTACAACTCCACTCATAACCTTGAAGTACTGTACATCTCCGATGTGTGGTTCAACTGCTGTTTTAAAGAAATACAAAGAAGTAGGTCCGTTTGCATCAGGAGCAACAGGAACACCACGTGTATTATGTACAGTAGGCATTTCATCAACAAATGGAACGACATTACCCAAGAATTCCATCAGTCGGCGAACTCCCATATCTTTACCTGCACATACACAGAAAAC
>ERZ779920.237-NODE-237-length-10234-cov-2.27626_pt1 | contig 10234 bp, 8 predicted proteins | sample MGYA00511065_ERZ779920 | MGnify/ENA primary metagenome ERZ779920 (study PRJEB29588, sample SAMEA2162880) | human gut metagenome | biome: human gut; feature: human-associated habitat; material: faeces | place: Denmark | collected 2008/2010 ... | reverse complement strand
CATTGATATAGCACTTGGCAGGGCGTTTATGAATAAACGGTTAGCTGTGAATTTATCATTGACAGATTTGTTTTGGACTAACAATTGGGATAATTATAGTTCATTTGAAGGTTTTCATCTTTGGAATTGGGGAAAGGGTGAGTCAAGACAAATAAAGCTGAATATATCTTATAGATTTGGAAAAGAAAAGAGTAGAACTCATAAGCAAGACTTTAATGAGTTAGATCGTTTGTAATGTTTACCAAACATCATTGATTATTTCTTTTTTATGAATAACGGAAGAGCCATAGTATTCCTAAAAACAGGTTTACTATGGCTCTTTCTATATCCAGTGAAATTCATTGATGAATTCCCTTTAGTTGCTTTTCTTATTTGCTGTATTTTTCGAGCAACCCAATGGCTACTTCATCGCCCAGTTCTTTGGCCTTTTTCAGGTTAGCAATACCTTTTTCTGTCTGTTTCTGCTGAACCTGAATATAACCTAACATACGGTAGGCTGGAGCGTTTTGCGAATCAATAGAGATTGCTTTTTCGAGAGCTTGAACTGCTTCTGCTGTTTGGTTGACACGTAAACATACTCCTCCTTTTTCTACCCAGTAATTTACATTTTGAGGATCCAGTTCGATAGCTTTATTAATATCGTTTATAGCTTGTTGGAACATGCGGCATTGCATTTCTGCCTGCGTGCGGATCAGATAAAATTCGGCAGAAACTTGTCCCATCATGGCATCATAAAAATCGTTGTAATCTGCTACGGCTCCCCGGAAATCTTTAACAGCTGTTTTGGCTCCCGCACGTTCATACAGGTATGGAGCTGCATCTTTTCCGTATGGTTTATTAAAGCGTGCTACAGCACTATCCATTAGTGCAACGACTTCTTTTTTGTTTACACCTTCCATCAAGTCTTTTGCTTTTGCACTTGAATAGAATGTAGCTGCCGATGCAAGTGAGCTTTTGTTTACCGTATCATAAGCTGTAAAAGCTTCAGCGTATTTCTGCATGGCAAAATAAATATCTCCCTGTACCTGATAATAGATGGGCTGTTGGGTTATCTGGATAGCTGTATTGATTTCATTAAGTGCCCGTTCGAAAGTCCAGTCTGCATATGTAGGCTTGTCTCCTTTATTCAACTGGTAACTGTAAATCAATTTGGCAATATTATAATGGGCATCATCTTTTTGTTTGGCAATGTCGAGCATCTTCTTCAGATCTTCTTCGGCAAGTGCATTGTGACTGTCATCACCGAAATTTATGTAACAGGTAGCACGGCGCAGATACCCTTCCTGATTCTCTGGATATTGGCTGATGAAATCGTTTAACAATCCCAGGTAACTGTCACGATCGAGTGTAGATGCTGCCATGTAGAGATAAACCAATGCTTGTGATTCATCTTCAGGAAGCCCTTTCTTTATACCGATAGAGTTTAGCGTAAAATCATTTACCGATAGTGCACTGATAGATAGTGATGAAGCATAAGTTACTCCAATAGCATAGCTTTCTTTACTTTCCGGATCAGAATTTTTTTGGATAACTCCCAGTACTTCGCCATTTCCGTTCATTATCGGACAGCTTACAGTTTTATCTGTCGTTTGCATATTCAACGTATAGTAGAAAGAGTTATTCCCTATCGTGTCAATTTTGGCAATCGTTCCATTCTGTCCGTTGGCAGATTTCTGTGTTGAGTAGGGAAGCAGGTAAACTGTTTCTCCTGGTGTAGCAGCTTGTAATGCTGGTTGTAAAGCTGCTGCCTTTTTGTCGAATTCCGTTTTGAACTTAACGACATCGTAAATGTCGTTTGCGCCCATAATATATTTTACAGGTAGTTCTTTACCATCAGCGGTAACAATGACTGCATGGTCGGCTCCTTTAAACAGACTGTAGTCGGAAACAGCTGTTCCCTGTTCATCTATATAGAATCCGTTTCCTGTATTCAGAATTTGATTATCCTTGTTGTAGGTGATAACCGAGAATACAGCCTTTTTGGCCTTATTTGCCCATTTGGGGAGTTCTTGTGAAAATCCTGTAAGGAAAGACATTCCACAAGCTAATATGAGTATTGTCTTTTTCATGTGTCTTTAGCATTTACGTTTTATTCTTCATTTGTGAATCCACGTTGCTTAACAGCTTCGTAAATCAGGATTCCTGCAGCTACAGATACGTTGAGTGACTCGATGGAGCCAAACAGAGGTATTTTTATCCATTCGTCGCATAAAGCAAGATGCTCGTAAGGAACACCGGTGTCTTCTGCACCCATAATGATACAAGTTGGATCAGTATAAGTTGCTTTGGTATAGTCGTAGTCACCTTTTTCGGTTGCTGCTACAATTTTGAATCCACTATCTTTTAAGAATTTGATAGTGTTTGTAAGGTTGTTTTCGCGACATACGGGAATGGTATGCAATGCTCCTGCTGAAGTCTTGATTGCATCGGCATTTACGCTGACACTATTTTTTGAAGGGATAATAATAGCATCCACTCCGGCACATTCACAAGTACGTGCAATGGCTCCGAAGTTGCGTACATCAGTCAGTCCGTCCAGCATGATCAGCAACGGATTTTTTCCTTGTTCAAACAGGAAAGGTACAATGTCTTCCGTACGCTGGTAGGTAATAGGAGAGATGAAGGCAACTACTCCCTGATGGTTTTTCTTTGTAATACGGTTGATACGCTCTACCGGTACACGTTGTACAGGGATGAATGTTTCCTTTAATACAGCAAAAAGCTCTTTCGATAAGTCGCTTTGGATATCTTTTTTTACCAGTACCTTATCGATTTCCTTGCCTGCCTGTATGGCTTCTATAACGGCTCTTACGCCGAATATCATTTCATTTTTTTCAATCATATGCTGTTTTCTAATTTCGTTTAAAGATTTGAATTTCCTTCCAACAGTGCACGTGCATTGTTCAGTGCAGCCTCAGTCAGCGTACTTCCACTTAACATATTGGCTATTTCTTTTATACGCTCGTCATTGTTCAGCAGACGAATGTAGCTGTTTGTTCCTGTTTCTGTATCTTCTTTGTATACTTTATAATGCGCAATGCCTCGTGCTGCAATTTGCGGAAGATGGGTAATGCTGATAACCTGACGGTTCTGGCGTCCCATATCTTGCATGATGAGTGCCATTTTTTCGGCAATAGAGCCGGAAACGCCCGTATCGATTTCATCGAAAATGATGGTCGGTAATTTTACAGCTCCAGCAATCATAGCCTTTAGTGAAAGCATTACACGAGCAATTTCGCCACCAGAAGCAATGGAAGCCACATTTTGTAAGGTTCCGTTTTTGTTGGCTGAGAAAAGGAACGTCACGCTGTCCATTCCGTTGGCATCTGGTTCTTTGCGTGGAGTAAGCTCTACTGCAAAACGTACATTGGGCATACCCAACGGGACGAGTAGGGACTTCATATGCTCTTCTATATGTCGTGCAGAAGCAGTGCGAAGTGCTGTTAGTTGGGAGGCTTGTTCCAATACAGCGTTATACAGCTTCTCCTTATGCTGATTCAATTCGGCAATGCGATCGTCGAATGAAGTAATAGCATCCAGTTGCTGTCGATAGTGTGCTGTTAGCTCGATAAGTGCTTCTGTTGATTCTACCCGGTGTTTTTGCTGAAGGCTATATATCAGATTCAGCCGCTCGTTTACATATTCCAGTCGTGAAGGGTTAAATTCTATTTCTTCTTCAGCTCCGGATAAATCGTGTGCAATGTCTTTCAGCTCAATATAACAGCTGTTCAGCCTTTCAGCCCAATCGGAGGCAGGAGCATATACACGCGATATGGCTTGCAGGGTTTGCATACACTCTTTGGTATGTGAAAGTGCACCGCCTTCATCTCCGTCAATCAGCTGTTCGGCTTTATATAGTCCGGCTTTTATCTCTTCCGCATGACTTAACGTATCTGCTTCTTGCTCCAATTCTGTTTGTTCGCCTTCTTGTAGGTTAGCTTCCTCCAGCTGTTCCAGTTGGAAACGAATATAATCTTCGTCTTGGCGACTTTTTTCAGCTTGTGCGATAAAATCATCCAGCTCCCGACATACCTGTTTATAGTCGGTATATACTTGCTGATATTGAGCGAGCTGTCTATCATCTTGTGCCAGAATGTCGAGAATGTTCAACTGAAATCCTTCCTTGTTAAGGAGCAGATTCTGATGCTGGCTATGCACATCAATCAATTTTTCGCCCAAAAGTTTCATTTGTGCCAGCGAAGCCGGAGTATCATTGATAAAGGCGCGGCTTTTACCATTTATTGAAACCTCCCGGCGGAGAATACATTCTTCTGGATCATATTCGATATCGTTTTCAGCAAAAAAAGATTCCATTCCATAATTTGAAATATGAAAATGGGCTTCGACAATGCATTTTGATGCTCCATTTTTAATCGCTTTTACATCAGCACGCTGTCCCAATAATAATCCGATAGCTCCCAGAATGATAGATTTTCCGGCTCCTGTTTCACCTGTAATAACCGAAAAGCCGGATGTGAAATTGATATCCAGCTTGTTGATTAATGCATAGTTTTGTATGTAAATGGACTGTAACATATGTATTCCTTTCGGTGAGCTTAGTGAAGTATAGAGGCAAGTTTGTCAATAATATCTTCAGCTACTTCCTTTTTCCCTTTTAGTGGATAAGGAGTTTCTCCTTGTCGTTCGATGATAGTAATTTTATTGGTATCGCAACGGAAACCGGCACCTTTATCGTTCAAGGAATTGAGTACGATGAAGTCAAAATTTTTCCGTACGAGTTTATCTTGGGCGTGCAGAATCTCGTCATTAGTTTCTAATGCGAATCCGACCAAGAGCTGATGTGGCTTTTTCTCTTTTCCAAGTGCAGCAGCTATATCCTGAGTTGGCTTCAGACGTAATACCAGATCGTCTTTCTCACGCTTTATTTTATGATCGGCAGTTTGTTCCGGAGTAAAGTCGGCAACGGCAGCACAGAGGATACCTGCATCTGCCTGAGCATATGCTTCTTTGGCTGCTTGATACATTTGCTCTGCACTTTCTACATCTATGCGGTGAATGTTAGGATGAGATACATTCAGGTTTACAGGACCACTGATTAGTGTCACTTCCGCACCACGTTCAGCACAAACTTCTGCCAGTGCATAACCCATCTTTCCGGAAGAGTAGTTACCGATGAAACGTACCGGATCTATTTTTTCGTAAGTAGGACCGGCTGTTATCATTACTTTTTTGCCTTTCAAATCTTCTTGTTTGGCAAAAAAGTCTTCCAGTACTTCCACTATTTTTTCCGGTTCTTCCATTCTTCCTTTACCAACCAGATGGCTGGCCAGTTCGCCCGAAGCTGGCTCGATGATATGGTTTCCGTATGAACGGAGGATATCCAGATTATGTTGAGTAGAGGGATGTGCAAACATATCCAGGTCCATTGCCGGAGCAACGAATACCGGAGCTTTCATCGAGAGGTAAGTTGTGACCAGCATATTGTCTGCAATACCATGTGCCATCTTACCAATGGTGGAAGCTGTGGCAGGAGCTATGACCATTGCGTCAGCCCATAGTCCTAAGTCGACGTGACTGTGCCATGTTCCGTCGCGTTGTGAAAAGAATTCACTGATAACAGGTTTGCTAGTCAGTGCCGATAGTGTAATAGGAGTAATAAATTCTTTTCCAGCCGGGGTGATGACGATTTGTACTTCTGCGCCTTTCTTTATCAACAAGCGTGTCAGTACCGCAGCTTTGTAGGCTGCAATACTGCCTGTAATACCTAATACTATTTTTTTCCCTTTCATTATACTTATTTCACCAATCCGCTTTCGCGCAATCTGATTTTTGTCAATACATTCTTTGTATTCAGTGTAAAGTCTCCGTTTAATATCCAGCCGTAGTATCCCGGATCACGCTGTAATACCTCTGCTACAGAGATTCCTTTGTATTTACCGAAATTGAACACTTCTACACCGTTGTCATCAAATACAATACGTCCTGCAAAATCTACATTCTTGCTATAAGTAGAATATTCGGACAGGAATTTGATATCATTTTCCAATACGTCCGGATAATGATCAAGCTGGGCTTTCAGCACTTCATAAGTTGCACGTGTGTCTGCTTCAGCGGTATGGGCATCTTCCAGATTCTTTCCGCAATAAAATTTATATGCAGCTGATAAAGTGCGCTGTTCCAACTTGTGATAAATAACCTGTACATCAATAAATTTACGTTTGGTAAGGTCAATGTCTATACCTGCGCGTAAAAATTCTTCGACAAGCACCGGTACGTCGAAACGGTTGGAGTTAAATCCGGCAATGTCTGCTCCTTCCAGGTCGCGAGCAATGTCTTTAGCTATTTCCTTAAATGTCGGACAGTCGGCAACATCTTCGTCGTGAATACCGTGGATGGCAGTAGAAGCTTCCGGTATATGCATCTCCGGATTGACACGCATTGTTTTGCTTTCCTCGTTTCCGTTAGGATATACTTTCAGGTAGCAAATTTCGACTATACGGTCTGTATTTATGTTCGTTCCCGTCGTTTCCAGATCGAAGAAAACCAACGGGTTCTTTAAATTCAGTTTCATATACAATATTTTTGTTTAAGCTTTAAATAGCTCTGAAGTTAGTTTTTTATCAGTCGTTCAGCATCATCGGCATCAGCAGCATCAGGATATCTTCATTTTCTTCCTGTTCTTCCGGTACGATGACTCCTGCACGCGACGGATCTGCCAGTTCGATAACTACATTTTGTGCAGAAAGATTGTTCAGGATGTCAATCAGGAATGATGACTTGAATCCGATACTCATAGCATTGCCTTCATACTGGCAGATGATTGTTTCCTCTGCAGAGGTAGAGAAGTCGATGTCTTGTGCTGAGATTTTCATCTGATTTTCAGACAGACTCAGTTTGATAAGACTGCTGGCCTGAGAAGAAAATACAGAAACACGACGTAATGCGCTGATAAATGCAGCACGGTCGATGGTTGCTTTATGTGGATTGTTTTGAGGAATTACCGAATTGTAATTAGGGTAACGTCCTTCGATCAGACGGCAGACCATGCGGTAATTTTCTAAAGTGAATGAAGCATTGCGGTCGTCGAAACCGATTTGTACATCACCTTGCTCTTTCGGCAACAGGTTCTTAAGTAGGTTTGCAGGCTTCTTAGGCAAGATGAATGCAGCTTTTTCATCGCTGTGTGCTGCAAAAGTCTTGCAGCGAACTAGTTTATGACCGTCAGAAGCTACCAAAGTAATGTCTTCCGGAGTTATATCAAAATAGATACCATTCATTACCGGACGCAATTCGTCGTCGGCTGTTGCAAAGATGCTGCGGTTTACTCCACCCATGAGGACATCAGCAGGAATGTTGACTTGTACGGCATTACTGCCCAGTTCCTGTGTTTGCGGATATTCGTCTGCATTCTGTCCCATTAAACTATATTTACCGTTTTGGTATTGTACAGTGATTTCCAAATTGCTTGGGTTAATTTGGAAACTCAATGGTTGTTCAGGAATTTCTTTCAGAGCTTCCAGTAGCGTTTTTGATGAAACGGCAAGACGGCCGTCGCCATCGAACTCGTTCACTTCGATGGAAGTAGACAATGTGGTTTCATTGTCGGAAGCAGTCATCGACAGTGTTCCGTCTTGTAATTCCAGAAGAAAACAATCTAATATCGGTAATGAGTTTTTTGAGTTGATAACACGACTGATAGCCTGTAAGTGGCTGAATAAGGCTGTACTTGAAACAATAAATTTCATGGTCTTTCGTATATTAATTATTTTCTAAATTATATCAAAATATGTCTTTCGGACGAATGTTTTTGTCCGGATAATAAAGCACTTTGCAGTGTGCTGTTAATCTTGCCAAAGTTACGAAAAGATTGTAGATACATTGCAAAAAAGAGGGTAAAAATTAGTTTTCTTCTTCGGAAAAGCGTAATTTCGTGACCGATTTAAAAACTTAAAATATGGAATTAGCAGGAAAAGTTATAGCAGTTCTTGAACCCAGAGGTGGTGTTTCTAAGAGTGGTAATGAATGGAAGGTACAGGAATATGTCATCGAAACTCACGACCAGTATCCTCGTCGGATGTGTTTTGATGTGTTTGGGGCAGACAAGATACAGCAGTTTAATATTCAGGTAGGTGAAGAATTGAATGTCTTTTTTGATATAGATGCTCGTGAATGGCAGGGACGTTGGTTTAATAGTATCCGTGCCTGGAAGGTAGAACGTGTTTCTACTGCTCAGCAGATATGGATGCTCCTTTCCCTCCGATGAATGCTGCACCGGCTGCTCCGGTTGACTTTGCTGCATCGGATGAGAAAGATGATTTGCCTTTCTGATCATTCTTCTGTTGAAAAATATTACGGGCTCATGCAGTCTGCTTTACAAAGAAAGCGGTTTGCATGAGCCCGTCTGTATTATAAGCTGTATGTTCCTTTATTCAAAATCGGCAGGGTAGGCCAGTAGTTGATACATGATAGCTTTTGCCATACGGTAGTGTCCTTTTGCATTAGGGTGAAGGCGGTCAGTCACTTCATCGTGGAAATATTGGGCATGGGTGTCAAACATTGGATATAATCCGCTGATGCTGTTTAAATCTATTACTGGAACAGCCCATACGTTTCCGGCTTCCTTTATGACGTTTACATACTCGTCTACGTATAATCCTAGTTTATTGGGAAAGGCTTCCTCTGGCTGAATGTTTTCATTGCTGAAACGTGCTTGAGCCCGGTGTATTGGAGTCATTAAAATAATTTGTTTGTCGGGAAAGTTTTGTTTCAGGTAACTGAGGGCTTCATTGATTCTACCACGGAATGTATTGCTGTTCAGATCGGTATTTCTTCTCTTGCGTACTTCTTTTCCTCCACCTTTTACAGTTGTTTCTTCGTAGCTGAACGTATACCATTCTCCTAAGGGAACTCCGGCATTATAATCGTTTGTCCCGGCAAAGATGATAATGGCATCTACTTCATTTCCGATTTCAGCTTTCAGCCTTTGTGCTTGTTTCAATACACCGTTCCATTGATTGCCATTGATGCCATAAACCAGCGGTTCGATTCCCAGCATTTCTGCCAGATATTGCCAATAATTTTTGGTGGTTCCTACATGCTTTTTATCGGTGATGGAATCACCCAGGAAGGCGACTCTTTTTCCTTCCCATTGACTCTTTTGTATGTTTGTCGATGCTTTTGGCTCATCTGTTATTGCCATACAGGGACTTGTCTGGGTACTCAAGAGTAGTCCCGACAGAAGATATGCCATATATTTTGTGTACATGATGTTTCTTTTGTTACTGGATACTAAAATGAGGTGAAAAATAAAGCACAGATTTCACGAATTTATCAGATGTTTTTACCTGAAAGGAACTCGTGTAATCTGTGCTTGGACTGGGATATTATTCTTTTATTCCCACTCGATTGTGGCGGGTGGTTTTGAAGAAATATCGTAGCAAACGCGGTTTACGCCTTTTACCTTGTTGATGATGTCATTTGACACTTTTGCCATAAATTCGTAAGGCAGGTGAGCCCAGTCGGCAGTCATGGCATCAGTACTTGTGACAGCGCGCAATGCAACGGCACGTTCGTAAGTACGTTCATCACCCATTACACCAACGCTTTGTACTGGAAGCAGGATAACACCAGCTTGCCATACTTGATGATAAAGAGCAGTTTCATTACCGTTTGCATCTTTTACTTTCCAATCGCGCAAACCTTGGATAAAGATATCATCGGCGTCTTGCAGGATACGTACTTTTTCGCGTGTAATATCACCGAGGATACGTACGGCAAGTCCCGGTCCCGGGAACGGATGACGAGTGATAAGATGCTCTGGCATGCCTAATTACACGACGAACTTCGTCTTTGAACAGCAGGCGAAGAGGTTCGCATAGTTTCAGGTTCATTTTTTCTGGCAAACCACCTACGTTGTGGTGGCTCTTGATTACAGTACCTGTAATTGACAGAGATTCGATGCAGTCAGGATAGATAGTTCCCTGAGCCAGCCATTTTACATCTTGTATCTTGTGAGCTTCTTCATCGAACACATCGATAAAGCCTTTACCGATAATCTTGCGCTTGCGTTCCGGTTCGGTTACGCCTGCCAGTTCACTGAAGAATTTTTCGCTTGCATCTACACCGATAACGTTCAGACCCAGACATTCGTAATCATGAAGAACATTCTTGAACTCATTCTTACGCAACATACCATGGTCTACAAAAATACAGGTCAGGTTTTTACCGATCGCTTTGTTCAGCAATACGGCTGCTACTGATGAGGCGACACCGC
>ERZ779920.231-NODE-231-length-10430-cov-2.36453_pt1 | contig 10430 bp, 8 predicted proteins | sample MGYA00511065_ERZ779920 | MGnify/ENA primary metagenome ERZ779920 (study PRJEB29588, sample SAMEA2162880) | human gut metagenome | biome: human gut; feature: human-associated habitat; material: faeces | place: Denmark | collected 2008/2010 ... | reverse complement strand
TCGGAAAACAGAATGAGCAGTTTTGTTGACGACTTGACCAAAATAAAAGGATTCAAGTATATCATGTTCGTATTGAAAGCTTTTATTGAAAACTTCGTGGAGACCAGTACGCCGGATAGTAAGGTAGATATAGGTCCTATCAATACCATGATTACTTCAAATTATATTGATGGACTTCGTTTGCGTGCTTCGGCCCAGACTACGGCAAACCTGAATCCGCATTTGTTTTTGAAAGGGTATTATGCATATGGTTTTAAAGACCAGAAATCCAAATATATGGGTGAGGTAGAATATTCATTCGACAAGAAGGAATATTTGCCGCGTGAATTCCCTAAACATTCACTCACGTTTACTTATCAATATGATAATATGTTGCCTTCTGATAAGTTTATTAATACAGATAAGGACAATGTATTTACTTCATTGAAGGTTTGTACTGTCGATCAGTATAATTATGAGCGTAAGGCTACCATAAAATATGAACGTGAACGGGAGTTTGGCTTTAAAACGACTGCAATGATTCGCTATGCTAACTATGAGCCATGCGGAGAATTGTTCTATCGTACGATGGCCGGTGAAAGCTCATTGCAGACGTTTATTGCTGAACAGCAGTTGTCTGGACAAAAATGGGTACATTCTCCATTCAATACTCATGACATTACGGTAGCTGAAGCATCTGTTGCATTCCGCTATGCTCCTGGTGAAACATTTGTCAACACCAAACAACGGCGTCTTCCTATCAATCTGGATGCTCCGGTATTTACTTTGCAGCATACATTGGCTTTGAAAGGTGTATTGGGAGGCGATTATACGTATAATGTAACGGAAGCAAGTGTCTATAAACGTTTCTGGTTTAGTTCATGGGGAAATGTTGATGCCCGTTTGAAAGGAGGTATTCAGTGGAATAAAGTACCGTTCCCGCTGTTGATTATGCCTGCTGCCAATCTTTCTTATATCATTCAGGATGAGACATTCAATTTGATCAACAATATGGAGTTCTTAAACGACCGTTATGCTTCATTGGATGTTTCATGGAATATGCAAGGTAAATTGTTCAATCGTATTCCATTGTTGAAAAAACTGAAATGGCGTGAGTTTATTGGCGTAAAATGTTTGTGGGGAACGTTAACTGATAAAAATAATCCGTTCCTGGAGCAAAACCGTAATGACGATATACTGATGAAGTTCCCGGGACATTATGATTATAATGGAGAATACCGCTATTCAAGCAATGTGATGGATCCCAAGAAGCCTTATGTGGAGATTACCGCTGGTATACATAATATCTTCAAGCTTTTGCATGTAGAGTATGTACGCCGTTTGAATTATAACAATCTTCCGACTGCAAACAAGTGGGGTATTCGCTTTATGATTCGTACCGTATTTTAAAATTTCTGCCAAAATTGCCTGATGTATTAAACTTTTTGTAATTTTGTCATATATTGAATGTAGAATATGGTAAAGTCAGAAATACAGAATATAAAGTTGCGATTTGGCATTATTGGTAATGCCGAAGGCTTAAATCGGGCTATTGACATTGCAATACAGGTTGCTCCTACAGATTTGTCTGTACTGGTAACAGGAGAAAGTGGTGTCGGTAAAGAAAGCTTTCCGCAAATTATTCACCAGTTCAGTCGCCGCAAACACGGTCCCTATATCGCAGTCAACTGTGGCGCAATACCTGAAGGAACTATTGATTCAGAGCTTTTCGGGCATGAGAAAGGGGCTTTTACCGGAGCTATCAGTGATCGTAACGGATATTTTGCTGAAGCCAATGGGGGAACGATTTTTTTGGATGAGGTGGGCGAACTACCATTATCCACACAAGCGCGTTTGTTGCGTGTCCTTGAGTCTGGCGAATATATTAAGGTAGGTTCTTCTAAAGTTCAGAAGACAGATGTGCGTATTGTTGCTGCTACAAACGTGAATTTTGCAGATGCAATAGCGGAAGGACGTTTCCGTGAAGACTTGTATTATCGTTTGAATACAGTGCCAATCAAAATACCTCCTTTGCGTGAACGTCCGGATGATATTGCTTTGCTGTTCCGTAAGTTTGCTGCTGACTTTGCTGAAAAATATCGTATGCCTGCCATTCAGTTGACTGACGATGCCAGACATATGCTTGTATCATATTCCTGGCCTGGCAATATTCGTCAGTTGAAAAATATAACAGAACAGATTTCTATTATAGAAACCAACCGCGATATTACAGCAGACATTTTACAGGGGTATTTGCCTGCGCAACCGGTATCTCGTCTGCCGGCTTTATTGGGAGTGAAGAATACTTCCGGAGGAAAAGGTTTTGAAAGCGAGCGTGAAATTCTTTATCAGGTTTTGTTTGATATGCGTCGCGATGTAACCGAGCTGAAAAAACTGGTTCACGATATTATGTCCGAACGTGCCGGAACTCCGATAAATCATCCTGCGGAAACTGCGACTGTACATTATTTGCAGAATCCGGTAGGAATGGTACAAGACCCCCCAGTAGTGGTCGCTCCGGTTTCTGTACCTGTTGTAAAGCCTTCTGTTTCGTCTGTAAATACTATATCTCCAGTAAAGGTTTCTTCGGATGAAGTAGCAGAAGTACAAGATACAGAAGAATATGTAGAGGAAAATCTTTCTTTGGATGAGGTGGAGAAAGAAATGATTCGGAAAGCATTGGAACGCCATCATGGCAAACGCAAGAATGCGGCAAATGATTTAAAAATATCAGAGCGTACGCTCTATCGAAAAATAAAAGAATATGGGCTTGATTAAAAAATATTATAAGTTAGTTTCTGTTTTGTCTGTTGCTGTCTGTATAATGGCGGCATGTACAGTATCATATAAGTTCAATGGTGCTTCAATCAATTATGATAAAGTAAAGACCATTTCTTTCCAGAATTTCCCGAACCGTTCTGCAGCGTTTGTATGGGGACCTATGGAGTCGATGTTTAATACGGCTTTGCAGGATATATACATGCAGCAAACTCGTTTGAAACAGGTTAGACAAGGGGGAGATTTGGAATTGTCTGGTGAGATTACGAACTACGATGCTTATAATAAGGGTGTGGGTTCCGATGGTTATTCTACTATGGCTGAGTTGAGAATGACTGTTAATGTACGTTTCGTGAATAACACAAATCATGCTGAAGATTTTGAACAACAATTTACTGCTAGTCGTGAATACAATGCCAGCCAACAGTTGTCTTCTGTACAGGAAGAACTGGTACAGCAGATGATTGATGAAATAGTGGAACAAATATTTAATGCAACAGTAGCGAACTGGTAATTCATTCAAATGATGCAGCAACGTTTATATGAGTGGATATTGCATCCGGAATATTTGAATAAGGATAGCTTGTTTGAGTTGAGAAATTTATTGGCTCGCTATCCTTATTTTCAGACAGTCCGGTTACTTTATCTGAAAAATCTCTTCTTGCTTCAGGATGCTGATTTCAAGGATGAATTAAGGAAAAGTGCATTGTATATAGCCGATTTAAGTGTTCTTTTCTATTACATCGAAGGAGAGCGTCTGGTAATAAAGAAACACCCCTCTGAAAAAAACGTATCAAGTGATTCCTCTACTGACCGGACTTTAGATTTGATAGACCGTTTCTTGTCGGATTTATCGGAGGAAACTTCTATGGAACTGCCATTGCCGGCAGAAGTTAATGTAGATTATACTTCCATTTTGATGCAGGAACCTGATGCAGAGCCTGCTTTTTCTACCATGTTGAAAGGCCAGGATTTGATTGATAACTTTATTGAACAGTCAGCAGGTTCTGAAACCTTGGCTGTGGTGGAAGAGGATGACTTGATGCAAGAATCAGATGCAGCAGATGAAGTTCCGGAGGAAACAGATATACAAGAGGGAGAAGATGAGGTAGAGAGAATAGAAGAAAGTTCGGATGAAAATTATTTTACTGAAACTTTGGCTAAGATCTATGTAAAACAGCAACGATATGATAAAGCTCTTGAAATAATTAAAAAATTAAATTTGAAATATCCAAAAAAAAATGCTTACTTTGCAGACCAAATAAGATTTTTGGAAAAATTGATTATTAACGCTAAATCAAAATAAAAGAAAATGTATTCATTGTATTTATTATTTGTAGGATTAATCGTACTTGCAGCTGTGTTGATGTGTTTTGTCGTGTTGATACAGAATTCTAAGGGAGGAGGTCTCTCTTCTAGTTTTGCTGCTTCAAACCAGATTATGGGAGTTCGCAAAACAACAGATTTTATTGAAAAACTTACTTGGGGATTGGCTATCTTTATGGTTGTAGTAAGTGTTGCTACAGCTTATGTTATTCCTACCACAAGCGAAGCTTCATCTGTTATTATGGATCAGGCAGTAAAAGAACAGAAAACTAACCCTCTGAATGCTCCTGCAGGATTTGCTGCTCCTCAGTCTGATGCAGCAACCGATCAGCCTGCTGCTGCTCCTGCAGCTAAAGATTCTGCTGCTAATTAATAAAAAAGATATATTGCAGAATGAGCGACCCTCGAAAAAGGGTCGCTTTTTTATTGTCTATAAAAATTAGCATTCCTTGATTTGAGTTACTGCAAGGTTTATTTATTGGGTTGGACTAGCTAGATTAAAGTTATTGAACGGGTGTATTTCGCGTTGGAAGAGTGATGACAAAAGAGTTATACTGATCGCTATTAATATGGTATAGTTGGGAGTAAATAAAAAAAGAGACTGCTTTGAATAAGCAGCCTCTTTCTACCTTAATTATTGGAAGGATTTATTATTTCTTGAAATATCTGTTGTACAGACCTTCGAAACCTTTACCATGACGAGCTTCGTCTTTTGCCATTTCGTGAACTGTATCGTGGATTGCATCCAAGTTCAGCTGTTTAGCACGAGTAGCGATACGTTTCTTGTCTTCGCAAGCACCGCATTCAGCGTTCATACGTTTTTCCAAGTTAGTTTTTGTATCCCATACGCAGTCACCCAGCAATTCTGCGAATTTTGCAGCGTGTTCTGCTTCTTCCCAAGCGTAACGCTTGAAAGCTTCAGCTACTTCAGGATAGCCTTCACGGTCTGCCTGACGGCTCATTGCCAAGTACATACCAACTTCTGTACATTCGCCCATGAAGTGGTTGTTCAAATCCTTAATCATTTCGTCGTCGCAACCTTTAGCTACACCGATAACGTGTTCGTCAACAAACTGCAAGCCACCTTCTGCTGTTTCTTCCATTTCTTTGAATTTAGAAGCAGGAGCTTTACACAAAGGACATTTTTCAGGAGCTGTTTCACCTTCATAGATGTAACCACATACAGTACAGATAAATTTTTTCATAAGTTAAAAAAGTTTTAGTTATTAGTAATATTTTATTTGCCATTTACAGGCATTAATTTTCATTTTTCTCGTTTAGACATTCAGGACAGATACCTTTATAATAATGATGTATTTCTTCTATTTGGAATCCATCTTTATGTAAGAGGTCTGCCTCTTCGCTTTCCGTTTTCATTGGAATGTCATATATTTTTCCGCAAGTTTTGCATTGGAAATGTGCATGCATAGAAGTATCTCCGTCAAAACATGCATTGCGTTCGTCAATAGTTAACATGCGTGCTGCACCATGCTCAATAAACAGCTTCAATGTATTGTATACAGTTGTTTTCGACAGGGTGGGTATATCTTTGCATAATGCTAAATAAATTTCATCTATACACGGGTGTGTATGATGCTTTAGCAAGTAGTCCATAATAGCAATGCGTTGTACGGATGGCTTGATGTTATAGCTAAGCAGATATTCGTAAACGTTCATGTTATTCTTTTTATTTTGTAATTGTTACAATTTTAATTCTTTGGCAAAGATATAAAGATTTTCTTAAAATCCAAAGCAAAGTTAGTTTTTTTATTTTTCTCATAGTGAACAATAAATAATTCCTATCTTTGCAGTAATGCACTATTTATATAACAATTTATATGAAATATGGTTTTGTAAAAGTGGCAGCTGCTATACCTTTAGTGAAGGTGGCCGATTGCCAGTTTAATGCTCAGCAGACAAGTAAACTGATTGTCGAAGCTGATTCGAAAGGCGTACAGGTTATTATTTTTCCGGAATTAAATCTAACTGGATATTCGTGTGGCGATTTGTTCGGGCAGACTTTATTGCTTGAGCAGGCAGAAATAGCTTTGATGCAGGTTATGAATGAAACTCGTCAGTTGGATATCATATCTATTGTGGGCATGCCTGTTGTTGTCAATTCTACCTTGATGAACTGTGCTGTGGTCTGCCAGCGTGGAAAAATATTGGGAATTGTTCCTAAAACATATTTGCCTAACTATAAAGAATTTTACGAGCAGCGTTGGTTTGCTCCATCAACGGCACATGCAGATGATGAGATGGTTCGTATATGTGGGCAGCATGTTCCTGTCAGTTCCGATTTGATATTTGAATCAACAGATTTATGTTTTGGTGTAGAAATTTGTGAAGATGTATGGGCTACCATTCCTCCAAGTTCTCATTTGGCATTGAAAGGAGCTGATGTAATATTCAATATGTCTGCTGATACCGAAAATATCAGTAAGCATCAGTATTTGCGTTCTTTGCTGGCACAGCAGTCTGCTCGTTGTCTGGCTGGATATGTTTTTGCTTCTTCTGGATTTGGAGAGTCTACTACTGATGTCGTTTTTGCAGGAAACGCTCTTATTTATGAGAACGGAACACTACTGGCTGCTTCCGAACGCTTCTCATTTGAGGAACAGTTGGTTGTCAGTGAAATTGATATCGAACGTTTGAGAGGAGAGCGAATGGTGAATACGACTTTTGCTGCTAGCGTACGGACATATAAAGACTATCCGGTAAAGCGTATTCCAATTGAAATGACTAAAGCGAATGAAGATTTTACATTGACACGTACGGTGGAACCTCATCCTTTTGTTCCGGCAGGAGGTAAGTTGCTTGATGAACGCTGTGAGGAAATCTTTTCAATTCAGGTAGCGGGATTGGCTAAGCGTTTGGTACATACGGGATGTAAAACGGTAGTTGTCGGCATTTCCGGTGGATTGGATTCTACACTGGCTTTGCTGGTATGTGTAAAAACGTTCGATAAACTTGGATTGTCCCGAAAGGGTATTGTCGGCATTACGATGCCGGGATTTGGAACAACCGACCGTACTTATCATAATGCTTTGGATTTGATGAGTTCATTGCAGGTAACGACGAAAGAAATCAGTATACGCGATGCTTGCATCCAGCATTTTAAAGATATTGATCATGACATATCTGTTCATGATGTAACTTATGAAAATGGTCAGGCTCGTGAGCGTACTCAGATTCTGATGGACTATGCAAATAAGGTAGGAGGACTGGTAATTGGTACAGGCGATCTTTCCGAACTGGCACTGGGCTGGGCTACATACAATGGTGATCATATGTCTATGTATGGAGTAAATGCAAGTATACCGAAAACACTGGTTCGGTATTTGGTTACTTGGGTAGCAGAAACCGGAGTGGATGAAAAATCACGTGCAACGCTTCTCGATATTATCGATACCCCGATCAGTCCCGAACTGATTCCTGCAGATGAAAATGGAAATATCAAGCAGAAAACAGAAGATTTGGTCGGACCTTACGAATTGCATGATTTCTTCCTTTTCCATTTCTTGCGTTTCGGTTCTCGTCCGGCAAAGATTTTCTATTTGGCAGAGATTGCTTTCCGTGATGTGTACGATAAAGAAACAATAAAGAAGTGGCTTGTAAATTTCTGCCGTCGTTTCTTTAATCAACAGTTCAAACGCTCTTGTTTGCCTGACGGTCCTAAGGTTGGATCTGTTTCTTTAAGTCCTCGTGGTGATTGGCGTATGCCGAGCGATGCTAGTTCAGCATTGTGGTTACAGGAATGTGAACAGCTATAATGATATTGAAGAAAATGACATGCCGGAAGCAACTGTTTGGCTTTTGGCATGTCATTTTATTTTTTAGGCATCTTTCCCTGAAATCATCAGAAAAACATCAGCATCTTTTCTTGAAAACATCAGCATCTTTTTTTATTTTTTCAGCAATTTTTCATCCTTTCTTCTGCATCTTTTTAAACGTACATTCTCTGGTATGCAGATTAGTCTATAATCCAAATCTTTGAGTGTCTATTTCTTTCACTTCTTTTTCCTTGAATCCTTTGAATTTATAGCTGAAAGACAGGGTCAAACTGCGCTGGTTTCGTTTGACGCTCATGTCTGCGATTTGAACTCCGTTGCGTATGGTTGTATACGGATTCATCGAATTGAATATGTCATTTAGGCGCAGCTGTATGGAAGCTGCTTGATTAAGAAATGTATATCGGATAGCGGCATCTGTCTTTCCCATAGGCTTTATCGTATAACTTCCCTGTATTCCTTTGGTTTGTCCGAAGGCACTGAGTTCTATTTTTATGTCCGGTTTTTGGGATAGTGTAAATGTGTTATTCCAAATACCTATTCCTGTCCATTGTTTTCGGTCGAAAGGTGCATCAAAATAATGGCTAGCTTTGTCGTGTTTCAGAATTGCGCTTAGCGATAGTCGGCTACTCCACCATTTCCCGATTTTAAAGGGGAGGATGGAAGAAAATGTAAGTTGATTCATATAGTCCCAGTTCTGATAATTATATATGGACTTCAGTTCGTTGGGAGGCAGGTACATCATTTGCGTAAAGTAATGAGGTCTGTGGCTGTAGCGCATCTGAAAAATATATTTGCGTTTTAATATATAGCTAAGATGGGCGGAATAATCGGTGTACGGCTTGAGGTAAGTGTTGCCTATTGCTACTTGGTAATTGTCGATATGGTTTATGGCTCCACTCATTACCCAATAGCTTGGATATGTCTTGTCGGAGTTGAATGAAAATTGTAACAAATGGAAAGGGGAAATAATGTATCCAAGTTGTAGGGTAGGGTATATGGCCCATTTTTTATAATTCATCATTTTGTAAAACTCCAGCGAAACGGATGCGCTTAAACTTAGTTTCTTGTTGAATTTATATTCGGAGCCTGCATATAAATTATAGGTGTATTCCTTTATTCGGGAGTCCAGATTCTGTTTGCTCATTGTTGGGGCATCGTATTGTTGCCGGTTACTGTTGGTTACATACGAAAAGGAAGTGCCATAGTCCAATTGCCATGCCTGATTGAGAATATGATGTTGGTCTGCGTATATTTTGCAACGGTTAATCACTTGCCTGGACGAGCTGAGAAATTTCTGCAAAGCTTCAACCGGTTGAAGTGTTTGAAAATGCTGATCCTCTATATTCCGGTAGTAAGTATAATCTGCGCCGGTTTTTAATCCGGAAGCTGAAGTCAGGTATAGTGAGAGATTGTGTACCTGGATTTGACTGTTGGAAATGTTTTCAGATGCAAACTGATTGCCGGAAGCTGTCAGGGTGTTTTGATCGTCAGGAGTAAGACTGGTTGTATAATCCAGACTTAGGCTGCTTTGAGAAGTAAATTTATAGGTGCTGCCAATTTTCAGCAGATGCGTGTTGCTTCGACCTTCTCCGGAGAAGTTTTGGCAGACATGGTGTTGGTTGCCATCGACTGTATGGAGAGTTTCCAGACTATTACCCTGACGGCTGTATTCATTAGTAAAATGATAGGTAAAATCTGCATCAAACTTTTTGGAGGTATAGGCTAGCGTAATACCACCTTCTCCGTCGCTTTGCTGCTTTTGGCTGTAGGATCCGTTGATTTCTCCTTGTAATTTGCCTTCATCTGTTTTATGCTTTGGGGTATGAATATTTATGGATGCACCACGAACATGGTATTGTGGGGGAGTGGTGTACATGATTTCGACTTTCTCCACTCGTGAGGCTGGTATGCTTTTCAGGAGTGTAAGAATTTGCTCGTAAGTCATGGAAGATACCTTGTCGTTTAATAAGATATTAACCGAACCACTTCCTGCGAGTGTCAGAGTTCCATTATATTCCATAATTCCGGGAAGATTTTTGATAACTTCATAGGCATTGGTTACAAGCTTGGTGTTTGTCAGCTGGGTAATGTCATATATCAGTTTGCTTCCTTCCATTTTTAGCAGAGGTTTTTCTCCTTCGATTATTATTTCACGAAGCTGATTGTCTTTAGGATGCATGATGATGTGGTGTCGGATATTGTTTTCCTGAAAACACTTTCTTATTGTCTGGAATAGCAGGTGTTGTACGGTCAGACAGTAATTTTCCCGTTTTTGACGGAAATGGAAGTTTCCTTCCTTGTCGGTTATCGTTGCTTCGATAAATACAGAGTCGGCCGACTGGAGTATAACTGTTGCTCCGTCTATTCCTTGTTGTGAAGCATCTGTTACCTTACCTTCTATAACTTGTGCAGACAGGTGGGTACAAAGAGTTCCCGCACATATCACAATGCCTAATATGATCAGTCGTTTCATACGTTTGGGTTATTTGTTTGTTTCCCCTTGAAAAAATCTCTCTACGTTGAGTTCTTTTATATAGCTTTCGGCATCTTGAA
>ERZ779920.210-NODE-210-length-11047-cov-1.9657_pt1 | contig 11047 bp, 5 predicted proteins | sample MGYA00511065_ERZ779920 | MGnify/ENA primary metagenome ERZ779920 (study PRJEB29588, sample SAMEA2162880) | human gut metagenome | biome: human gut; feature: human-associated habitat; material: faeces | place: Denmark | collected 2008/2010 ... | reverse complement strand
CCAGTCTCAGCTTCCGCATATCCTTCTGCTGATAAAGCTGATAATAATGTTTAAAACGTTCCTCTGTCTCCGGACTGACCGAATAACCGGTCTTCGAAAATTCTTCTTCACCGACTCCTGAACGGTACATGAACAAAGCTTCTTCAAACAGTCTCGGCATCCGGGGATAAACAAAATGACGCATATACTTCAGATTATCCACAAAGCGTACCACCTGATTACTCAGCAACAAGTCACACATCAGATACTCAAAGGCCATCCGGTTGGTCGAGTCCTTCTCACAAAGATACTGCAGCTCCGGACCGATATTGAGGACATTGGCAAAGCGGGCCGGTGATTCTTTCACATCAGCCAGCGGTGCCCGCAGGCCAGGAACCTTTCCGGTATGCAAAGCAGCTTCCAGTTGTTCAGCCTCTTTCCGATAGAAAAGCGACTGCTTGAGCAGGTTGATGAAGCGGCGCGCCACTTCCGGACGTTTGTTGACCACATTGTATCTGGCCAGATTCAGCAAATGAGGAGCAGTTTCTCCCCAAACCACCATCGCTTCGAATTCCCAACGCTGTGCTTCATTGATGTATCCAAGATCCTCATACAGGAAATGCCCGTATTCACTTTCCCGACTGTCACTGTTCCAGGGGAAATAAAGAGCCTTTACTCCCATGTTCAGGGGATAGTCCAGCAGATGATCCAGCAATTGTCCCGTATGATAAAGAGCCATGTTGCGAAAATAGAAAATAAGCTGGTTATTCGCCTGACGTTTCAGATATTTTTCTGTCTGCATCAGCACATCATCCCAATTTCGCTCCTTGACAGCCTGTTCCGCTTTCAGCATCCGATACTCCCGGATATCATACTTCTGAAGGAATTTGTAGAAAGTACCACCTCCGTACACCAGCAGAACAATGACAGTTACCGCCCAGTACACTGCCGGTTTCAAGCTAATATCCGGAATCAGCCGGTGCAGCTTTCTTAACCAGGGAGACAACAGCCAGCAAAATACAGCCACGACCAACAGACTTACCCAGACTGAAACTACCGGCACCAATGACGCATCTGCCGACACAGTCTGAAGAAACAAATATAAGGAAGGAAGCAAAGCCAGCTGGAGCAAATCTCTTTTCCCCGTTATCCGATAAATAATGAAACGGACCAGCAAATAAACAGAGGACAAGATACCTGCCATCAGACAGCTTCCCAACAAAGGCAAGTGGAAAAACTGAATCAGAAAATCCGTCAGCCAGCTCATCCATCCTTCCGTATGAAGGCTATGCGTGAAATACGCTGTTGAAAACAGAAACAGATGATGTTGTTCCTGATAAAATATAATATGCGACAGGACATCCTGGTAACAAGCCGCATAAATAATAAAGAGAACTATAAACAGAATATAATGTAGTTGTTTCCGCATTTCGTTCTATAAGAAGTTAAACCAATATAAACAATACCGCAAACCTGACTGAAAAAACATGCGGATAGCAGTACTACCCTATTCAGGAAAGTCCACTATCCGCACGGTCTATACTATCATGTAACGATCAGAATCAATAACCCGGATTCTGTTCCAGTTTCGGATTCAAATCGATTTCAGTCTGAGGAATCGGCAACAAATAGTTGTGATCTTCATAGTGACTTCCAGTCAGTTTAAGCGGTTCACCTACATAAAGGATACATTTCTTTCCATTATCACCTTTCGGTGCATTCGGATCATCAACCAAAGTATATCTCAAACCTTCAAACGGTGCGTTCAATACATCCTTGGCAATACCCCAGCGACGGATATCCCACTGACGTTTTCCACCTTCCAGTGCAAATTCTACACGCCATTCATTCCAGATACGTTTACGCAGATCGTCCTGAGTACCGCAATAAGTCGGTTTAGTCGGATCGGTATTCTGCAGGTCAGGCATACCTACACGACGACGAACCTGATTGACTGCATCGAATGCAGAAGGATCCAGCGGAGACAATTCATTCTTGGCTTCAGCATAAGTCAACAGCACTTCGGCGTAACGGATAACAACCCAGTCTTTACCCATATCCCATCCGGTTGACTGCGGATCGATAGACGGATCCAGCCATTTCTGCTGGTAGTAACCGGTAGCTGTTGCATCACCGTGCTGACCGATACCTGTATTACCACTTGAACTCAACGGAGCCACCTTGATCGTTACGCCATACATTGTTTCACCGTCATGCAGAACGTTTACTTCCAGACGCGGGTCACGGTTAGCAAACGGATTTGTTGAATCATAGATAGTAGAGTTTGCAATAGGAGCACCATTGATATCTTCAAATGCATCTACCAGGCTCTGAGTCGGGTTCAAACCACCCCATCCCAGTGTCGGGAAGCATTCCCAACCGATCAGATAGTGTGTTCTGGTAGGAGCATTGTACTGTACAGACAGAATAAATTCGTCACATCCGTCAGCAACTTCCCAGAACAATTCTTTGTAACGACCTGTATTGTCCTTGTCATACAATTCATACTGACCCAGATCCATTACATTCTTGGCTTCATCCATGGCTGTTTGCCAGTTGTTGTAGTATAAAGCTGCTCTAGCCTTCATTGCCATGGCCGCACCCTTGGTGATACGTCCTGAATTTGTTTCATCCCACTGAACCGGAAGATCTGCGATAGCTATATCAAAGTCTTCCATCACCTTGGCATATACCTCGTCCTTCGGAGTACGGGTAATGTTTTCCACATCAGTCAGCTCCAGCGGTTTGTCGATATAAGGAACAGCACCAAAGCTACGGATCAAGGTGAAGTAAGTATAGGCACGGAAGAAACGAGCCTGTCCTTCCAGTTTCTTATAGGCATCTTCGCTCAAATCCATTTCCTGAATCTTTTCCAGAACAAGGTTTGCCTGACGGATATAACCATATTCTCCGCTCCATCCGTAGTCAGCGGGGTCATAAACACCCTTAGACTGGTTTCCGGCTGCCCATTTGATACCATGAACGGCATCGTCAGAGTTGATAGCCTCATCAACATCCCAGGTCGGGAGGACATTGTAAAGATTAGAGACCGCCATTTCTGCATCCTTTTCGGTTTTCCAGAAACTTTCATCTGAAAGTTCTTCCAAAGGATAGCGATCCAAGAAGTCACTACATGATGAGAAACTTCCCATCAGCAGGGCTGCTGCTATAATAGATAAATATTTTTTCATAAACTGTATTATAGTTTTTATAGGTTAGAATGAAAGTCTTACACCGAGAGAAATTTTCTTAACGTTACCGTATGACCAACCACGTTCAGCTCCTTCTTCCGGATCGATACCTCCATCCAGACCAGAGAAAGTAAGCAAGTTTTCACCTGAAAGGAACAATTTCGCATTGGTTACACCCAGTTTAGTCATCCAGTCTTTCGGCAAAGTATAGCCCAAAGTCAGGTTCTTCAGACGAACGTAAGAAGCATCCTGCAACCAGAATGAAGAAGTTACAAAGTTTGTCTGGTCTGACTTGGTAATACGCGGATAAGTTGCATCGTGATTTTCCGGAGTCCAGCGATCCAAATGTCTCTTCAAGGCTGTTGCGCCATTAAAGAATGCATAAGCCGCTTCTGAAGTAAAGTAACCATCCACGTCAAAGGCGCCCTGGAATAAACCGCTCAGGTCAAAGTTCTTATAGCGAACACTGAAGCTCAAACCACCTGTCCAGCTCGGGAAGTTCTTACCGATAATCTGACGGTCACCATCGTTTGTAATCTTGCCGTCACCGTTCAGGTCCTTATACTTGATATCTCCCAGTTTTTCTGTTCCCAGACATTTCGGACAGTTCTTCAGATCATCTTCCGTATTGAAGAATCCGTCAGCAACCAGTCCATAATAAGAACCGATAGGATAGCCTTCCAGATTCCAGATCTTATCATTGCTAGTCGGACCTTCTGTTCCATTCATGTTTGTAATTTCGTTCTTCACATAGCTTACATTCAAAGCAATGTTAACTCCAGTCCTTGCCGATATTCTTGTTGTGGAACAGATTCAAGTCAAAACCAGTATTTTCCACATTACCGGCATTCTGTGCAGGAGCACTCATACCGATAACACCCTGAATCGGCATATACAGCAACATGTCATTGGTTTTCTTCTTGTACACAGCCAGTTCAAAGCCCAGCATGTTGTTCAGGAAACCACCTTCCAACGCAACTTCATAGTTGGTTACGGTTGCCCATTTCAAGTTATAGTTTACATAACGGCTTTCATATGCCGTTGAATACAACGTATTTCCAAACATGTAACTTCCGTATGCATAAGTCGGGACAGCCGGATAGATATCATTCGCATCCAACTCTTCGTTACCGGTCTTACCCCAACCCAGACGCAACTTCAGGTTGCTCAGCCAGTCAATGTTATCCTTCACGAAAGATTCTTCTGAGATACGCCATCCGGCAGAGAAAGCAGGGAATACACCCCAACGATTGTCTTTCGGGAAGCGGGAAGAAGCATCACTACGAAGATTGGCTTCGAACAGGTACTTACCCAAATAGTCATACTGGATACGGCCGAAATAAGACAGACGGGCCATTTCATAACCACCATCTGAATTGGTCTGTGAAGATTCATCCAAAGTATTTAAGGATTCTCCCAGTTCATCATTACCTCCACCCTTACGAGTTGCCTCTGTATATTTATAGATGTGCTCATAAGACTCAAATCCGGCCAATGCACCGATGGTGTGTTTGCCAAATGTCTTATTGTAGTTGATCAGGACCTGTCCGGTATAGTAATTGTTGGTATAATATTTATCATATCCTTCACGCAAACCAGAATCGAAAGAAGATGCTTCATTTCCATAAGAGAAATGACGTTTGAATCCATCCTGATTGCTTGTATAATTACGAACAGAATAAACACCCTTCACACTCAGTTCCGGCAAGATGTGGATGGTAGCGAAAGTGGTCAGATTTAACTCCTGCTGAGTATTACGGGTAAAACCAGACTTTCCTCCCTGTACAGCCACCGGATTATCTTTACCAGAATAGTAGAATGTACCATCCTCATTGTAGATCGGATCTGTCGGATACTGACGGGAAACTCCCTGGAGCACATTTACGAATCCATTCCAGGCATCTTTAGATACGCCACGATAACCAGAAGCATTCATACCTACTGTCAGGTATTTATTGATATCAGAAGTCAGGTTCATACGGGCATTGAAACGAGAATAGTCAATTTCATCCGTCAAACCGTTCTGCTTGGTATATCCTAGAGATCCGTTGTAAGTTGTCTTTTCAGAGCCACCGCTGATAGATACATTGTGCATCTGTTCGAAAGCATTCTTCTTGAATGCTGCATCATACCAGTCTGTACTGGGCAGAGCACCGGTACGATACTGTTCGATCTGTTCTTCAGTGAAAGGCAACGGAGCATCAGGGTTCTCATTGTAAGTAGCCTCATTATATAAGGTTGCAAATTCGTAAGCATTTACATATTCACGCTTGGCAACCGGAGAAGCCCATGAGAAAGTACCTGAATAATTGATGCGTGTCTTGTCACCCTTCTTACCCTGTTTCGTAGTGATCAGGATGACACCATTCGCAGCCTGCACACCATAGATTGCAGCCGAAGCAGCATCTTTCAATACGGTCAATGACTCGATATCAGCCGGGTCAATAGTATTCATGCTACCCGGAACACCGTCAACGATTACCAGCGGAGAAGCCGCATTAATAGAGTTCTTACCACGGATAGTGATCGAGCTGGCCTGAGAACCCGGAGCACCGGAGGACTGAATAGCGGTTACACCCGGCATCTGTCCTGCCAAGGCAGCAGATACGCTGGAAACCGGACGGGTATCCAGTACCTTAGAATCTACCGAAGCAACAGAACCTGTCAAGTTACTCTTCTTCTGAACGCCATAACCGACAACCACTACTTCATCCAGCATTTCCGTATCTTCGTGAAGAACAACATTGTATTCACGAACACCGGCTTTCAGATTAATAGTCTGGGTCTTGTAACCTACATAACTAATATCCACTGCATTTCCGGAAAGGCTCAAAGAGAAACGTCCGTCCAGGTCAGTAATGACACCGTTCATCGCATTTCCCTTTTCAATTACAGAAGCTCCGATGATCGGTTCACCAGCTTCATCCTTTACTATACCACTAATGGTAACCTTTTGTTGATTTACTGCAGCTACAGCATCAGCATGCGGAGCTTCAGTCTCTGCCAGGGCAGGAATAGGAGCTGCAATCAGTCCTAAAGCCAGCACGAATGGCAGATGTGCTTTTCTTTCATGTAGATAATTTTTCTTCATAATATATTAATAAAGTAGTCTCTTTTTGCAGTATATCTCTAAAAACGAAGTGTTTTCAATTGTAATAGTAGAAGTCCCGTAAGAACTTTATTTCACATTTACGCCGCAAATATACAACAATTTATGTCACTTTAGCAAAAATTACAAGAAAATTTCAAATTGATGAAAAAACGATAGAAAATAAAGGTTTTAGACAAATTTCAATAATATAGTCTATATTTCCGATAAAATTATCCATCTATTCGATCTGAAAATAAAAAGACTTGATTACCTCCATTGACTTCAAATATTTGTACTCAACAATACATTAGTTTCATAAAAAAGCCCGAAGCCTGCAGAAGAATGGACCGAATCATCTATACCATACAGCCGCATTGTCCGGTCAATACAAGAGTTCCACTAAGTCGATACTAAAGTTTCATCAGGTCGATACAAAAGTTTCACCTGGTCGATACGGCTGCATCGACCAGTCAATCCGGGAGAAGTGTCTGCACGATACAGCCGGATCAACTGGTCGCATAAGCTGAAACGAAAGGTCGTTTCCGGAATTGATTTGGATATTTACGGGAAAAAGCATTACTTTGCAAAGTAACTACTATTCTTGAAAAACAACAGACTATGAAACATTCCTTACTTATGTTACTGACCTTCTGGGGATGCACTACTCTATCTGCATGGGCTGAAAAACAAATTTTCGTATCCCCCAAAGGCAATGACCGCGCAGCGGGAACTTTTACACACCCGCTGAAAAGTATTCAGGCTGCTTTGGAGAAAGCCGGAACACTGGAAAATGAAGACGTACAGATCATCTTACGCAAAGGCATCTACGAACAGTCCCAAACACTGGAGATAGGCAGCAGCGGGAAATATGCTTCCCTGACCATCTGCCCGTACCAGAATGAAAAGGGAAGCATTTCCGGAAGAAATTATCCGATAAGAAAATTATCGCACGACTCCCCGAAAGCGCCCGTAAACAAATACGGGAAATCGATTTCAACCGGCTTAACATTCCCATGACCGACCTGCGTCCGTCCGGTTTCGGGCGTCCCAGCAGCCCCGCATGGAGCGAACTTTTTGCCAATGATGCACCTCTCAGCCTGTCACGCTGGCCCAACGATTCTACGGTACTGATAGGCAAAGTTCTGGAAGCCGGAACTGGAGAGAAAGTCAAAGAAGCCAAACTACCCGTATTCCAATACAACGAAGACCGCCCGTCGGCCTGGACTCAGGCAGGATCCTTCTGGATAGGCGGTTATTTTGCACACGGCTATGCCAGCGACATGATACGCGTAGATCATCTGGATCCCGAAACAAAGACCATTCATACCGCACAGCAAACCGTCTACGGATTTATGACAGGAGCTGACTGGAGACGCTGGTATGCCCTGAATCTGCTCGAAGAACTGGATCTCCCGGGCGAATATGTCATTGATAAGGAAAACGGAAAGATGTATGTCTATCTGCCTGAAAATACCCGTACCTTGAATGTCTCTGTCATGAACGACCCGCTGGTTGCCATAGAAAACTGCCGGAACATCACCCTCAGCAAACTAACCTTCGAATACGGACGGTCCATCGGGATTTATCTTGAAAACACTCAGCATGTACGCATCACCGGATGTACGGTCCGTAATGTCGGCGGTGTAGGTATTTCCATAGGAAAAGGAACAGAAACGCCCGACAAGAAGACACTGAAACCACATGCCGCAGAAGCCGGAGGAACGCCTAAATCACGTGTCGTGGGCGATCTTATGGGAAGACTATATCAGGATATCCTTTTCAACCGCAACGGCGGAACCGATAACGGAATCACCGACTGCTACATCTACAACACAGGAAGCGGAGGTATCAGTCTGGGTGGAGGTGACCGTGCCACACTTACTCCGGCCGGAAACTTTGTAGAAAACTGCCGCATCCATGATTTTAACCGCGTAGAAAAGTCATACAGGCCCGGTATCTGGATCGATGGTGTTGGCAACCGGGTAAGCAAATGCGACATTTACAACGCTCCCAGCATGGCTATTCTCTTTCACGGGAACAATCACATGATTGAATTCTGTAAGATCACGAATGTATGCAGTGAGGTTGATGCCCAGGGAGCTATCTATTATGGACGGGATCCGTCGGAACTGGGCAACGTAATCCGTTACTGTTACTTCCACAAACTCAGCCCGCGCCACCGTGTCACAGCTACCTATCATGACGACGGAGCCTGTGGAGGTGAAGTGTACGGAAACATCTACCACAATGCCGGCTCACTCCCCGTACTGATCGGAGGCGGACATTACAACCACTATCATCACAACATTTTCATTGATTCACCTGTGGCTATCCACCTGGACAACCGCATGCAGAACTGGGGAAGAGGAATGGTCGCACCTGATGGAATCATTGACCAGCGCCTGAAAACAGTAAAATACAAGGAGGCACCTTACAGCACAACTTATCCGTTTCTGGCACATTACTGGGAAGAAGATCCCTCCTACCCTCATGGCAATGTAATAGAAGGAAACCTGTTCTACCGCATCAAAAACATCGTGAACGGACAGACTCAATGGGGAGAATTCCGGAACAACTGGTCTACCAACAATGATCCGGGATTTATAGATCCGGAAAATCCGCTGAAAGGATTCAAGGAAGATGCTCCCATATATAAGTATATACAGGGATTCCCGCAGTTGCCATTCGACCAGATAGGATGTTCACTGGAAGAGCAGTAATACATCACAGGACACATCCAATAATCGATGAAATAAAAATGGGCATCCACCTTCCGGTGGGTGCCCATTTATTATATTTCAGGAATTGCTTCCGTATCCGAAAGCTTATTCTACTTCGCTATAGTCCAGTACATTCTTGCGGTTGGCCAGAATACGGTCGTATTCTTCTTTCGAACCTACCACAATCTTTTCGAATTCACGCTGACCGGTACCGGCAGGAATCAGGTGACCACAGATAACGTTCTCCTTCATACCTTCCAGACGGTCTACCTTTCCGTTGATAGCAGCCTCGTTGAGGACCTTCGTCGTTTCCTGGAAGGAAGCAGCTGACATGAAGCTTGAAGTCTGCAAAGCAGCACGGGTGATACCCTGCAGAATCTGAGTAGAAGTAGCAGGAACTGCATCACGCACTTCAACCAGTTTCATATCACGACGCTTCAACATACTGTTCTCATCACGCAACTTGCGGGCAGTTACAATCTGACCCGGCTGGAGGTTCTGAGAGTCTCCGGCGTCTACAACCACTTTCTTACCCCAGATACGGTCGTTCTCTTCATTGAATTCCAGACGGTCAACAACCTGCTGTTCCAGGAAGCGGGTATCGCCCGGTTCGTCGATCTGAACCTTACGCATCATCTGACGTACGATGATTTCAAAGTGCTTGTCGTTAATCTTCACACCCTGCAGACGGTATACGTCCTGAATTTCATTAACGATGTATTCCTGTACAGCCGTAGGACCCTTGATGGCCAGGATGTCAGCAGGAGTAATAGCACCATCCGACAACGGAGTTCCGGCACGTACATAGTCGTTTTCCTGTACCAGAATCTGCTTGGACAGAGCAACCAGGTATTTCTTCACATCGCCAGTCTTGGAAGTTACGATGATCTCACGGTTACCACGCTTGATCTTACCCATAGTCACTTCACCGTCGATTTCCGATACAACTGCCGGGTTAGACGGATTTCTGGCTTCGAACAGCTCAGTAACACGAGGAAGACCACCGGTGATATCGCCCGCCTTACCTACGGCACGCGGAATCTTAACCAGAATATCACCAGCCTTAACAGTCTGCTTGTCTTCTACCACTACGTGACCTCCTACCGGAAGGTTGTAAGTACGGATAATACCGCCGTTCTCGTCAACAATGTGAAGTGACGGGATCTTGTTCTTATCCTTAGATTCCGTAATGATGATTTCACGCAAACCGGTTGCTTCATCGGATTCAACCTTATAAGTAACGTTCTCAATTACTGATTCGAAGTCGATCTTACCGGCAGCTTCAGTAACGATAACAGCGTTGAACGGATCCCACTTGGCAATCAGCTTACCCTTTTCAACTACATCACCGTCGGATGCATACAGTTTAGAACCATAAGGAACGTTGTGAGTAGAAAGGATAATACCTGTGTTGACGTCAACGAAACGAACTTCAGCCAGACGTCCTACAACAATCTTAACCGGTTCGCCTGTTTCTTCAACAGCATCTACCGTACGCAATTCCTCGAATTCCAGACGAGCATCGTTCTTGGCAACGATACTTGCATTGGCAGCCATGTTACCTGCGATACCTCCGGCGTGGAATGTACGCAGAGTCAACTGAGTACCCGGTTCACCGATAGACTGGGCAGCGATTACGCCGACAGCTTCACCTTTCTGAACCATACGGCTCGTTGCCAGGTTACGTCCGTAACATTTGGCACATACACCCTTCTTGGATTCACAAGTCAATACTGAACGGATTTCTACACTCTCGATCGGAGATTTTTCGATTTCTTCAGCAATGGCTTCTGTAATCTCTTCACCGGAAGCAACAATCAGCTTACCAGTTGTGGGGTGAATAATATCGTGTACAGACACACGGCCCAGAATACGTTCGTACAAAGTCGCGATGACTTCATCGTTATTCTTCAAGGCTGTGCAGACAAGTCCGCGCAGCGTACCGCAGTCTTCTTCATTAATGATCACGTCATGAGATACATCGACAAGACGACGAGTCAGATATCCGGCATCGGCAGTCTTCAATGCAGTATCGGCAAGACCCTTACGAGCACCGTGAGTAGAAA
>ERZ779920.208-NODE-208-length-11145-cov-7.90541_pt1 | contig 11145 bp, 8 predicted proteins | sample MGYA00511065_ERZ779920 | MGnify/ENA primary metagenome ERZ779920 (study PRJEB29588, sample SAMEA2162880) | human gut metagenome | biome: human gut; feature: human-associated habitat; material: faeces | place: Denmark | collected 2008/2010 ... | reverse complement strand
CTTTCTTTAATCGCTAAGAGAAAGTGTATTTCTCAAAAGCGAGTGCAAAAGTACTAACTATTTTTCATTCCACCAAATCTTTTCGCAAAAAAGTTTCATTTTAGTCAAATATTTAACAGTTATAAACATTTAAGCTTTTTTTATACCTTATTATATATATAAATAGACTGAACTTTTGGCTATTCCAATATTTCTTCGTACTTTTGCCCTATCAATCAGTAAGGTTTAACAGAAAACGGAAATTCATCATGAAAATTATTGTATCAGAAGAAATCGAATCGGTATGTCCCACCTTTGTGGGAGCATGCGTGGAAGCCAATGTGGTAAACACCCCTTATTGCCAGGAACTTTGGGATGAGATTCATGCACTTGGCGAAAAGTACAAAGAGACGCTGACCACGGAATCGCTGAAAGAGATGAGTGGAATTGCCGCCACCCGAAAAGTGTACCGTGCCTGCGGCAAGGATCCTTCGCGTTACCGTCCGGCATCAGAAGCCCTTATCCGCAGAATGCTCCAGGGCAAGGAACTCTACCAGAGAGATACGCTGGTGGACCTGGTGAACCTGGCGAGCATAGCCTACGGCTACAGCATCGGCGGATTTGATGCAGACAAGTTTGAAGGCGACACCCTGACCCTGGGCGTAGGCAAAGCCGGCGAACCATACGAAGGCATCGGCAGAGGCATGATTAATATAGAAGGTCTGCCTGTTTACAGAGACAAGACAGGTGGTGTAGGAACCCCGACCAGCGACAACGAGCGAACCAAAATGAGTATTGATACCACCCATCTGATGGTTCTCATCAACGGATATGACGGAGACGAACAGCACGTTCGCGAGAATGCCGAATACATTATCGAGCTTCTGAAGAAATATTGCCAGAGTGATGGAGGCAGCTACTTCATCTACAAATAAAGAGAATGTGTCATAAGTTTATGATTCACCCTCTTCTATTTGTTGAAAGAGATAGGATATGTCGCTGAAAGAGATAGGATATGACGCTGAAAGAGATAGGATATGTTGTTGGAAGAGACAGAATAAGTTGTTGGAAGAGATAGGATATGTTGTTGAGACAGTCAGTATCTTCGGTCGCACAACAGCTGTTGTGCGCTTGCATAACAGCTGATATGCGCATGCACAACACCTGTTGTGCATGCGGTAGCCAACTGTTATACACCAACTATTATCCAGACTTATGACACACCCTCATTAACCAAGAAATCTCTCTTATAAATTCAAAAAGGGGACTGGCCACCGCCAGTCCCCAAGACGAGAGAGATATAAGTGTTGACTTTGTCAACAACGAGGCAAATCACTTTGCCTTATATCTTTAATATTATTCCTAGACAATATCATTAGAAACATCATCTAGGAATAATTCATGTATAGCAAAAGTATATTACTTGTTATCCTCAGCCCAACCCGTAGACTTAAAGCCTGTTACTCTGTAATGATATCCAGGCTGGTCAGAACGGGAATAGGTGAAACTGATTTCATCTGTCACAGTACCAGATACAGTAGTATAAGTATTGTGACCACACTTACCGCTAACAGTTACCTTGTCGGTAGCTGTAGCAGAGTTACCAATGAAATCATCCACATTCTCACCACCAAAAGTATAAGCACTCATATCAATAGATACCTTAGCATTGATGGCGTAAGCTGCCTTAGAGGCGGTTGAGCCTACACGAATCCATGCCTTATCCTTATCATAATCGGTAGTATTGCTGAGATAGGCATAGAGAACACCCGAAGTGGTTCCTGTACCATCAGTCTTAAAGATGAATTCAGCATCTGTTGGATTAGAAGCCCAATACTCTGCATCTGTCTTAGAAGCATCATAACCTCTCTCCACATTGATTCTATACTCACCACCAATAGGAGCAATAGGAGTATAATCAATATCGAAATCGTCTCCCTCAGAGCATGCAGTAAACAATGCTACGAAAACAAAGCTCAAAAAATATAATATTTTCTTCATGACTTTTCGTTTATTACATTAATAATCATTACTTCTCCCACCAAAGTTTCTTGGTCAGCGAGTTTCCATTCTCTTCTACATACTTAGCTGCAGCAGAGTTATACAATGTAGTAGCTGTAGGATAAAGCAATCGCATAGGATACTCACCGGCATTCATATTGCTAGCACCTGGATCAACCAAATTGCCTAACACATAACCATCAGACAATTCACGCTGCAAAGCAGTTGTTGATTTACGAACAGTAATATTAGCCTGCACCTCAGGAATACCCAAACGGTTACGGGTCATCCAGCCATCATAAGCATTCGCTCCAGCATAAGTTACCCAATACTGCATGGCGATACTATGAAGCATATCAGCCTTATCGAACTTGTAAGCACCATCAACGAATGCTGTACCATCAAATCCCCAACGGCTGAAGCCAGCAAGAACACCCTTATTATAATATTCCTCAGCCTTTTCAGTATTACCCAGACGAGCATAAGCCTCAGCAATCATCAATTCGCATTCAGCCTCGTTCATCAGATAGACAGCATCATCATAAGCCTGTTTCATACGAGAAGACTTAGAGATTGCAATACCACCCTCTGTAGTTTCATCAGTAGTTGGCTTATCTCCGCAAGGAAGGCCCTCGTAGCATTCATCCATGTGAGCAACCAGTTCCTCATCAGAAGAATAGCCGAGAGTTTTTTTGGCATTAGCAGTTACCTCATACAACTTGATGATACGAGGATCCTTCTTATCCAAAAGATACTCCAAGAAAGTATGACAAGCACGAATATTCTCAGTAGTATTCAACTGACGGATATTAAATTCATAAAGAGGATTACCCTTATTAGCGCCATCTTCCCAATTTACCCAAGCACAATCCTGCTCCAAAAGACCACCTGCACTAAGTAAAGCCTGAATATCAGATTTATGAGCGTCGAAGTCTTTGAGATACATCTTCAACTTCAAACTCTTTGCAAAGCCTGCCCAGCTATCCATACTGCCTCCCAAGAAACAGTCAGCAGTTCCTAAAGGTGAAGCTTTTTCTGCAGCTTTAGCATCATCGAGTTTGGCAATGGCAGCATCCAGCATCTCCAGAATACCCGGATATACTACGGTTTTGCTATCATCAAATGCAGCATGTGGATTGTTTTCGACATCAAGGGCACCTGTAAACGGAATATCACCATAAGTATCAGTCAATACCAAGAAATTATAGGCCTGAAGAATCTTGGCAACCATCCAATAGTTCCAAGCCTTACTTTCTTCAGCAGAAGCCAAAGCCAGCTTTAAATCTTCCAGACTGTTGGCATATGTATTCTGCCAAACCGTAGTAACAGGAGGAATAGAACCTGATGTTGTTACAGCATAATTAGACAATGTATTATACTGGTTTGTACTATTACCCTGTGTTACATACTGGCACCAAAAGTCACCAGTAATTTGCTGATAAAGACCACTGACAGCTACGATAGAACCTTCGGCAGCCGGAAGCAACTGCTTGTAGGAAGCTGTAGAAGGATAGTTTGGGTTGTAGTTGATATCCAAATAACCGGAATCGCTACAAGAAGTAACAGTACCCATTGTCAAGAGGGCTCCCAGCAATGCTGCGCTTAAAAATTTATATCTTTTCATATAAGAAATCTCCTTTAATTAAAATACAACCTTCAAGTTAATACCATAGTTGCGAGTTGACACAGAACCCATAGTCTCACCAAACTCAGAGCTGATATCATTACCAAAGTTAGAAGACTCTGGGTCGATATAATTCTGATGCTTTGGAGTGATGAGCAACAAGTTGTGGCCAACGAGACTCAAAGACAACTTCTGCATCTTCAATGCACTTGTGATTGTCTTAGGGAAATCGTATGTCAAAGCCAACTCACGGAGTTTGAAGTAAGAACGGCTTACAACGAAATCACGACGCACCTCCGGGTTGTAGCTATAGTTACCCTGAACATAATTCATATAGTTGGAAGCAACTGGAATATTATTCTCGACATACTCTCCACCAACAATCTTTACAGAATGAGGATAAACAAAAGCATCACGCTCATTGAATACGGTCTCTGTAGAGTTACCATTGAAGTGAGTAATATAAGATGTCTCAGAATACATCAATCCACCCTTATGCCAGTCGCCCGTTGCAGCAAGACTCAAGTTCTTCCACTTCAGATGTGTGGTGAAGCCCATTACGAAATCTGGCTGAGAAGAACCGAGATAATCATAATCTGTAGTACTAGACTGCAAGAAACCATTACCATTTACGATTCTATAACCATAATATGGACTGTTTTTATCTGTTACCTTCTGTGTTGCTGGCAACTTGAAGATACCGATAGGCTCACCAACCTTCAATACGTAAGATACACCACGCATAGAAGAATACAAACCAGTACTTGTAGTACCTACAGGAATGGTATATTCATCAAGACCATCCCAAAGTTCCTTCACCTTACTCCAGTTCTTAGTGTATGTAGCACCTACACTCCACTCCCAATCCTTAGTACGGATAGGAGTAAAATTAACCATCGCCTCAATACCCTTGTTCTGAAGTTTACCTACATTACGGGTGTTAGAAGTATAACCTGTCTCAGGAGCCAAAGTAGCTGAGATAATCTGATTCTTGGTTGTACGATCATAGTAAGCCACATCGAAACTCAAACGGTTGCCAAAGAATGTACCGCTCAAACCAAGCTCATACTCAGTTGTAATCTCAGGCTTCAATGACTTATTTGGCAAACGGTTATACTCTGTCAAACCAGAAACACCGGAAATTGGCAAATATGTATAATAAGACTGGAATGGACGATAATATGAATTAGTCATATATACATCAGCATCATTACCTGTCTGACCTATAGCTGCACGAACCTTCAACAAGTCGATTTGCTTGACATTCTTCAAAGCAGGAATAGCCTGATTCAGAAGCACAGACACATTGGCACCGCCATAGAAGAAGCTGTTATCACCCATAGGAAGAGTAGAAGACCAGTCGTTACGGGCAGAAAGGTTCAGGAAAGCCCAATCCTTATAACCCAATTCAACCTGTCCCAAGAGACCCAATAATCTTCTATTCCATGAGTCAGTATCAGTAATCGAATAGGAAGATGTATTACTCAAGGAATTCCAACCTGGAATATCCAACTGCTCATTATAACCACCTACATTATCATAGTTTCTCTGGTTCAAGTTCCAACCTAAGGTTGCACCTACCGAGAAATCACCGAAAGTATGATTACCGGTCAATAAGAGGCTGGCATCAATCTGTCCACGCTGAGAACGATACTTAGAATAGTAACCCTGGTTACCTACAGTTGTACCATTACCAGTTGCCTGATAAGAACCTTCGGTATAAATAATACGTGGTTCGATGCGCTCGGTCTTATAATTGGTATAATCACCACCGAAACGGCCAATTACCTTGATATCCTTGGTAATATCGTATGACAACTCCAGCTTACCATAAATACGGTCGTCCTGATAAGTAGAATAGAAGTTATCTACCATATAATATGGGTTGGTAGCATACAATGTATAGTAGTTATCTACATTGTTACGCTCAAGGTTGTAATCCTTCATATCGGTGAAACGAACATCAGAAGCACCCTGAAGCAACTCCATATACATATCACGAGAACGGCGCATATCCTTGCGAACATAGTTCAGGGACATGTCCAGATGGAATCTGTCGATATTGGCGTAACCACGGAGTGAGAAGGTATTACGATGATATGTATCACCATCATTAGGAGTAATACCATTAGAACTTACATTACCGTAAGATGCAACAATACCTACTTTCTCATCACCATAGCGGAGAGATACGTTGTTGTTCCATTCCTTACCTACCTGATAGAAGTCACGGATATTGTTCTTAACATAAGAAAAAGGCTTGGTTAAAGTCTCGCCGTTAGAAAGACCGGTGGAACCATACCAGTGCTCACGACCATCGAGGCGAGGTCCCCAAGAACCATTCTCCTCATTAGACCAGGAACCCCAACCTTGACCAAAGAGATTCTGAGTCATTGGCACACGGAGCACATCAGTAAATGTCAAAGAACCATCGTAAGTGATAGAAGCCTTCTTGTTACCCTGTGGCTTCTTTGTAGTAATCATGATAACACCATTGGCTGCACGGGAACCATAAAGAGCAGTAGCAGAAGCACCCTTCAATACAGTTACCGATTCAATATCCTCTGGGTTGATGTCGCCTGCACCACTACCAAAGTCAACAGAGTTATCACCCAAACGGTCATTGTTGATAGGCACACCATCAACAATATACAATGGGTTGTTGCTGGAAACAGAAGAAATACCACGAATTACGACTTTCTGAGAGGTACCTGTAACACCACCACCAGAAATCTGCACACCAGCCATCTTACCCTGAAGACCACTCATCAGGGAACCAGACTTAGCAACAGTCAACTCAGAAGCGTTGGCTGTACTGGCAGCATAACCCAAAGTTTTCTCTGAACGTTTCATACCCAAGGCAGTAACAACTACCTCGTCAAGATTTCTTGCATCAGAAGCCAAAATGATCTTCATCTTAGCAGATGCTTTCATTGTTTTAGTCTGCATGCCGAGGTAACTGATTTCCAAGACAGCATCCTTGCTGGCATTAGGAAGCGTAAAATTACCATCGACATCAGTCGCTGTTCCAGTCTTAGTTCCTACAATTCTTACAGATGCGCCAATCACCGGCTCACCATCTTCCTGAGAAACAACCTTACCTGCAACAGTAGTTTGAGCGAGAGCCATTCCTGTTGAAAGAACAAGCCCCCCATGAGCATGGTCAATCTTTTTACCATAATTCTCTCTCTTAAAAATTAAACAACTTACAAATATCGGGTGCAAAGATACATACTTTTTGCTAATTAAACAATTTTTTAGCAAACAATTTGATACAAAACATCAACTTTATAGTACTTTATGTATATTTTTCGTATATTCTATTACTTTTCGTAAGCATTTCTGGTATTTATTCTCACAAAACGTAAATAACAAGAAGAAACTAGGTACAAAAGGGAGGTTTAAAAACAGAAAGGCAAACACGCCATTTATTACAATAAATAACATGTTTGCCTTTATTATTTTATTAAAATGAAACTCGCCTATCAAAAAGGCTTCATCAGGATTACACCTTATTATATATAGGGAGTTATGAAAAAAAAGTCAATAACGCCGGGAACTTAAATCACGCCAAAATGGAGGAGCGCATTCTTAACACCATCTTCATCCACATGAGTCGTAATGTAATCGGCTACCTGCTTGAGATTATCTCCTGCATTGCCCATCGCAACACCGGTGCCTGCCTCCCGTACGATGGAAATATCATTGCCGCCATCGCCGAAAGCCATGGTTTCTTCTATGTTCAAACCCAGATAATCAGCCATTGCATGCAAGCCCTTGCCCTTATCCGCATCGGCTGCCGTAATATCCGTAAAGGCAGGATGCCATCTGCCCGAGGTGCAGTTGCGGAGCGTAGGCATCAGGAGCGCCTCCTGCTCTACCGAACAGAAAGGAGTAACCTGCAGTACCTGCTCATCTCCAAGTTCATTCACATCGGTCAGGAAGATTTCACAATCCACCCCCAATCCCTTGGCAAAGATTTCATAAACCTCGTCAGTATAATGATGGATAGCGAGATGATGCTCTCCTACGACGATTGCCGGATAATCATCACGGTCGGCTGCCTCGATAATCTTCTTTACATCTTCAGGAAGGATGGCGTGCTGGCTCACCACCTTATCGCCTACAAAACAGCGGGCTCCATTGGTGGTGATGTAACCGTCGATGAGATGTTCTATCTGACCGAGGTTGTTGATGATGAGTTGCGGACGACCGGTAGAAATATACACCTCTACCCCATTCTTCTTAGCCTGCTCCAAGGCATCTACCGTGCTCTGCGGAATCTTGTGAGTTTTGAAACTCACCAGGGTGCCGTCAATATCAAAAAACAATGCTTTTATCTTCTTATCCATACCAATATCTTCTATACCTTATTATATATACAATGCAAAATCGGCTCTGTAAGTACAGAAAAACCGATGCAAAATTACGAAAAAACAGATAAATGACAAAAAATATAAAGATTTATTAGATTTTACTTGCATAGAAAAGAGAAAAAACGTATATTTGCCACATCTTTATGCCCGAGGAAACTCCGAGATAACGCATAGAGCAACTAGTAAATAAGAACGGTTATGAGTAAGAAGCCCTATCAGTTACTGGCATCCCTGTTGCTGATGCTCGTAGCGACGCTTACTTCATGCGAGAAGTTTTCGATTGACGAAACAACCGAAAAATCACGTGAGGCAAACGCCAATGTAACTATCCATGTGCAGAAAATAGAAGGCATAAGTCTGCTGACAACCAAAGCTGCCGACAAGCAGATGGCGCTGGGCGATGTGTGCTCCAGACTGACACTTGCCATCTTTGACGGAGAGGAGAAACTGGAGACGGTGAACCAGCTTTCAACAGACAATGGCTTCGGAACAGCCTATGTAAGTCTGGACGAAGGAGAATACCGACTGGTGGTGATTGCCCATAACGGAAAGGGAAACTGCTCTGTCAGCGCACCCGAGAAGGTGAAGTTTGCAAGCAACAAACTTACCGACACCTTCTATTATTACGGCAGGTTGAGCGTAAACGAAGAGGGCGCCACCACAAACATCAACCTGAGGCGAGCAGTTGGCGCCTTCAAGTTACATATTAACGACGAAACCATTCCCGAAGAAATCAGAAGCATCAAGTTCTATTATACCGGCGGCAGCAGCACCCTGGATGCAACCACCGGATTCGGCTGCGTGAACAGCCGTCAGACCGAGAATTTCAGTATGAAAGATGGCGGCAGAGACTTTACCGTCTACACCTTCCCACATGAAGAAGAGAAGAACATCAAGATGAGTATCAGCTTTCTGGATGCCGATGCAAAGGTGGTAAAGAGTTTTGAAAAAGCCGATTTGAAAATCCATCAGAACCAAACAACCTATACCGAGATTTCCATTGCTGACGGATTCGGTGGCGGAGACGACAGTACGGGTGGTGGAATAAGCATTACCGTAGACCCTACCTGGGGGGAGACAGAACGGGTGAATTTCTAAGAAACAGACGATTAAGGGATTACGGAAAACCAGAAGGTATGTTCTATTTTTCCACAATGCAATATAATTTTTGATTCTTAAAGATTTGATAAACAAAATTTCTTTGTCATTTAAGAATAATTCCATAATTTTGCATCCAATATTATATAATATTATAAACAAAGGATGAAAAAATATATAACTCTTATCATGCTGATGGGAGCATTGATTCCTGCTGGGGCTCAGGCACAAACGCTGAGCCTTGACAGTTGCCGTGCCATGGCGCTGCGCAACAACAAGCAGCTCAATGCCTCGAAGCTCAAGAAAGACGTGGCGTACAACATGAAGAAATCGGCACGTACCGAATATCTTCCTAAAGTAGATGCTTTAGGCGGTTACGAATGGTTCAGCAGGGAGATTTCGCTGCTGAACGACGGTCAGAAATCAACATTCAGCAATATCGGCTCTACCGTTACCGGAGGAATATCGGGAGGAGCCAGCAATCTGATGAGCCAACTTGTAAGTCAGGGAATGATTACCCCGGAGATAGCGCAGCAGATAGGCGGACTGCTGAATGAGAAACTGGGCCCCCTGCAGCAGCAAGGCAATGCGCTGGGAGAGAAACTGGTAGATGCTTTCCGCACCGACACCCGCAATATCTGGGCTGGAAGCGTGATGGTTCGCCAACCTATCTATATGGGTGGAGCCATCATTGCAGCCAACAAGATTGCCGACATCGGAGAGCAGATTGCAGAGAATGATCTCGACCAGCAGACCCAGAGCACGCTCTACAGCATTGACCAGGCTTACTGGCTCGCCGTTTCGCTGAAGCAGAAGCAGAAACTCGCCATCAGTTACCGCGACCTCGTAAAGAAACTGAACGAGGATGTTCATAAGATGATTCAGCAGGGAGTAGCCACCAAGGCAGACGGACTGAAGGTAGACGTGAAAGTGAACGAGGCTGAGATGCAGATTACCCAGGCAGAAGACGGACTCGCCCTGTCGAAGATGCTGCTCTGCCAGCTCTGCGGCATTCCGATGAACCAGGAAATCACACTTGCCGATGAAGATAAGGAAACCCTGGCTTTATCAGGAACTCCTGTTGACACCGAGCAGCAGAAAGTGGCAGCACAGGATTCGGCGCTGAACACCCGGCCGGAACTCCGCATGCTGCAGAATGCGCTCGACATCTCTAAAGAAGCTACCAAAATGGTTCGCGCCATCAATCTGCCTCACGTCATGCTGACAGGCGGCTACATGATTTCGAACCCGAACGTATTCAATGGTTTCCAGAAGAAGTTTACCGGAGTCTGGAACGTAGGCGTGATGGTTCATGTTCCGGTATGGAACTGGTTCGACGGCGCCTACAAGGTAAGAGCCGCCAAGGCTGCCAGCAATATCGCCCAGATGAACCTGGATGATACGAGAGAGAAGATTCATCTGCAGATTACTCAAAGCCAGTTTAAGGTAAAGGAAGCCCAGAAGAAGCTCAACATGGCAATGAAGAACATCGCCAGTGCAGATGAGAACCTGAGATGCGCCAACCTCGGTTTCAAGGAAGGCGTGATGGAGGTTACCGACGTGATGGCTGCACAGACTGCCTGGCAGAAAGCACAGAGCCAGAAGATTGATGCAGAAATCGACGTGAAGCTGACTCAGGTTGGGCTGAACAAGGCGCTCGGTATCCTGCAGTAATAATAATAACAAATTCAGATTAAGCAAAATGTCTAAGAAATCACAGCATAACAACATATTGCTCGCTGTAATCGGTTTTACAGCAGTAGTCATTCTCGTAGGCGTCATCGGTTTCTTCACCCTGGAACAGAAGGATGACACCATTCAGGGCGAGGTAGAAGTATCAGAATACAGAGTGTCCTGCAAACTGCCGGGACGCGTAGTAGAACTCCGCGTTCAAGAAGGCGATTACGTTCATGTGGGCGATACGCTCGCCATCCTCGAAGTGCCGGAAATGAAATCGCAGGAACAGATGCTCCAGGCTACCAACGCTGCAGCCGAGGCGATGAAGGACCTGACGGATGCAGGTGCACGCAAGGAGCAGATTCAGGGCGCTTACCAGTTGGTTCAGCA
>ERZ779920.198-NODE-198-length-11657-cov-2.02594_pt1 | contig 11657 bp, 9 predicted proteins | sample MGYA00511065_ERZ779920 | MGnify/ENA primary metagenome ERZ779920 (study PRJEB29588, sample SAMEA2162880) | human gut metagenome | biome: human gut; feature: human-associated habitat; material: faeces | place: Denmark | collected 2008/2010 ... | reverse complement strand
TTGATTATTAGTTAATAACAACTGTTTTAAAGAATTTTCTCCGGACAGCAATGAATTTAAAGTTATAATTAATGGTATTTGACCAGGTCCAGTTCACTTCATTTTTGTTTGATAATGTCGTTTTTGCAATATCATTGTTTACAATATCAGAATGAAACGTATGAGTCATTGCATTGATGAATGAGTTATAAAAGTCCAAACCAAAATTAGATCGGAAAACAAATCCATCAAAAGGCTTGATATCAACATATCCGTTTCCAAACAAACGCCAATAGTTCAAATGATTATCTTTATTATGATAAAGTTCACGCAACGGATTCTGACGGTCACTCATACCTCCAACCGGTCCGGAAAATGTTGTCCCGTCTTCTTCATATACAGGAACTATTGGAGCCATCTTTAAAGCATTTTCCATAGGTGCACAATCTGCCTGACTTGGATAAGTTACCGTAAAGTTTTCTCCGACTGTTACGTATTTGTTCACATTGTATGATGAATTCATACGAGCTGAAATATTTTCAAAATCAGTATATTTCAGGATACCATTATTCTTTTTATACCCTAATGAAAACATCGTAGAATGTTTATCATTGGCATGTGAAAGAGAAAGGTCATAATTCTGGGAGAAACCAGTTCGTGATATTTCATCCAACCAGTCAGTATCCGAATAACGCATCGTTTTCTTACTATTAATATATCCATCATATAGACCATTCACTGTATAATTGACATATTGTCCAAGACTTGGATTCCAGACTGTAATAGGTGTTCCAGATTCTGCATTAAGATTCAAGCCATAATTACTGGCATATAAAACAGGATCAAGTCCATCATTTAAAGCTGCCTGAGCCATGGCTGTCGCATATTCAGAAGAGTTACATACATTCATCAATGATTGTGAAGTATAAAACTGAGCTGTCAGATTTGCAGAGAAGTCTACTTTTACCTTATCTGCCTTTTTCCCTTTTTTAGTCGTAATAATAATGACTCCATTCGATGCACGAGATCCATAAATAGAAGCAGAAGCTGCATCCTTCAAGACCTGCATACTTTCAATATCATTCGTATTCAATGAGTTAAGAGACATTGTGGTAGGGACTCCATCAATTACATAAAGCGGGTCTTGAGAAGAATTGAATGAGCCTATACCACGAATACGTACAGTAGCCGTCCCACTAGGAGATCCATTTCCCGTAATGGTCATACCCGCAACCTTACCTTGCAAAGCACGCATCGGATCTGAATCGGCTGTTGTTTTCAGTGCATCCATAGATACCACAGCAACAGAACCTGTCAAATCCGCCTTACGTTGAGTCGTATATCCTGTTACTACAACTTCCTGAAGAATTTCAGCATCTTCTTCCAAAACAACCTGTAATACCCCTTGAGCTTTTAATGTTTGAGATTTAAAGCCAACATAAGAAATTGTAATTTCCGCATTTTGTTTTACTGTCAATAAAAACTTTCCATCCAAATCAGTAATTGTACCATTGGTAGTACCTGATTCCAGTACTGTTGCTCCAATAATCGGTTCTCCATCCGACTTAGAAACTACAGTTCCTTCAACTTGCAAACTTTGTGCTTGCACTACTACACACACCATTAATAGGAGGAGTGTGAAAAAGAATGCTCTTTTTTTGCTTTTCATTTACACATCAATTTAAGTTCAACATTTAAAATTTTATCTCAGTACGTTCTGAGTTGATGTCGCAAATGTATGGTCCAAGCATTTATTTGCATATAAAAAATGTTTCATCCTTTAACAGAAATGTTGCATGTAACATTTCTGTTAAAGGATGAAACATTTATATAATCTCAAACTACAGCTTCTTATCAAAAAGCTTCTTTACGTTTCTTACAGGTGGCTATCAGCCAAATACCCAAAAGGATCAACGGAACACTCAGCCACTGTCCGATATTCAAAGTCATTCCAATTTCTTCTGCAACCTGAGGATTCTTCATGAATTCCAGTCCAAAACGTGCTCCAAAGAAGATCAGCAAAGAGACACCGGTTATCAGACCAACGTGCTTCTGCAAATGATATTTGCGATACATCACCGTAGAAGTAATCAACGCAACCAGACAATAAAGCATCTCATAAATCTGAGTAGGATGACATGGCAAAGCTTCTCCATTCTGATTATACAACTCTTGCCACTCACGCGAGCGGATAAATTCAAATCCCCACGGAAGCGTTGTAGGGAAACCAAAGATTTCAGAATTCATCAGATTCCCGAAACGGATACACATACATACCACTGCTACCGCCGGAATCATACGGTCGAACAACCACCAGACACTCTTTTGGGTAACTTTCTTAGAATACCAGATCAAAGCCAATATCAAAGCAAAGACACCACCATGACTGGCAAGTCCGCCCTTCCATATTTTCAGAATCTCCAAAGGATGGGCACCATAATAGTCCCACTCATAAAAAAGACAATGTCCCAGTCTGGCTCCCAAAACACTGCTGACAATACAATAAATAAATAATTTATCAGCCCATGCATCCGGATAGCCTTCTTTCTTGAACAAACGGGAAACCATTTCATAAGCCAATATGAAACCTAAGCCCCACATTAATCCGTACCAACGGATTTCCAAAGGTCCTAAATGAACCAGCACAGGGTCCACATCCCAGACAATATTCGCAAACATCATTTTTTCCTTTTTATTATTTACCTGTTTGCAAAGGAAAGAAAAAAATAGCGATCTGCATAAACTTTCAACCGTTAAGTTTTTATTTTATATCTTCTTATCCCCTATCAGTCACTAATTGTCCTTCAAAGCAATAAAAAGAAATTGCCCGGCACACAAAAGCATGTCGGGCAATTACACCTTTATATATAAAGGGATCCACTTGACAGATTATACCAGATGAGCAATCAGCTCTTCACGATCTCCTTCCAGCAAGTCAATAACCGGAACTTCAATCATGGTATAGCATCCTGGTTTCTGACGCATAGAGGCACGGGCTACACAAACCAACACCTGAGCTGTAAGAGCCGGATTGTTGATCTTCATATCGAATTCAAACAACTGATTGTGAGTTTTGCCAGAAACTCCCTTACGTACCAGATTCACACCATGTCCTACATCGTTCAGATCGTCAACGCAGGGAACCTGAATAACATGAGTTTCATCGTTTACAAAATAAGCATCAGACTTAATAGCAGCCTCAACGGTCTTGAAGTCTGCACCCTCTTCCAGTTCTACGTAAACCATACGGCGATGAATGCCTGTACCTACAGGAATAGTCATTGACAAAGCATCTTTAACACCGGCAATCGCGCGGACAGCTACAGAGTGTCCCATACTGCGACCCGGACCAAAGTTTGTATAAGTAATACCTTTCGGAGCAATAGCCTGCAATAAAGCACGAACTACTGAGTCGCTTCCCGGATCCCATCCTGCAGAGATAATAGACACGGCATTGTGTGCTTTGGCAGTTTCATCCAAAGAACGGCGCAGAGAAGTGATCTGTGTATGAATATCAAAACTGTCTACAGTATTGATACCCAAAGCAAGAATCTCCTTAGCATACTGTTCTACACTACGGGTCGGAGTTGCAAGAATAGCAACATCAACATCCTGTAATTCCTTGATATCTTTTACGACAGGATAGTCAGCCAGTTCTGCAGGTTTATTTTCTGCACCATTCCGACGAACGATACCAGCAACCTCAAAATCAGGAGCAGCTTCCAATGCTTCCAGCGTAAACTTTCCAATGTTTCCGTAACCTACTACGGCAGCTCTAATCTTTTTCATATTCTGTTGTATATTTAATTATTGTTCTTTCGTTTTACGTTCGCAAAGTTACACAATTGAAATCATTCCAAACAAGCAGAAAGCAAAGGAATTTGAAAATATTCGAGCCAAACTTACAAATTATAACTTTCTTATAGCTATTTTTGTATCATAATTACAATTTATCAGAAAAATATGATTGAATATATTAAAGGAGAAGTTATCGAAGTTGTTCCAGCACAGGCCGTGATTGAGTGTAACGGAATAGGATATGCCATCAGCATTTCTTTAAATACCTTTTCTGCCATCCAAGGGAAAAAAGAAGTAAAGCTCTATATTTATGAAGCAATCCGCGAGGATGCTCATATCCTCTACGGATTTTATACCCGGCAAGAAAGGGAACTTTTCTTGTTGCTGATCACGGTTTCAGGTATTGGAGGTAACACGGCACGCATGATTCTCTCAGCGCTCAGCCCCTCTGAACTCTGTAATGTAATTAGCAGTGGCAACGACAAATTATTAAAAACCGTCAAGGGAATAGGGCTGAAAACGGCTCAGCGAATTATTGTTGATCTGAAAGGCTCCTGTGACCTCTGTAATTGCAGCAGCCAATACGGAAGTTTACGAAGAAGCTGTTGCAGCACTTACGATGTTAGGATTTGCACAGGCTCCTTCACAAAAAGTCGTCGGTCTCCTGTTAAAAGAGGAACCGGATCTGCCTGTCGAAAAGGTGATCAAACTTGCACTGAAGAGATTATAGGAGATTCTATGGCGCTGATCGGGTTATCGGACTGGAAAAGTTTTCCGGTCTGCGAAATTTAACCAGACTTCAGAAGAACTTTCCGGGAGAAGCAATTGTTTATTATGTAAATAACCTTTAAAACCAATAATTATGACACATAAACTGCCTACCCTTCCTTATCAAATGGAAGAACTTGCTCCACTCATGAGCCAGGAAACACTAGAGTTCCATTATGGTAAACATCTTCAGACCTATATTGACAATCTGAACAAACTGATTCCGGGAACTCCATATGAGACTCTCTCTCTGGAAGACATTATCTGTAAGGCCGAAGGAGCTATTTTCAATAATGCGGCCCAGACATGGAATCATACGTTCTTTTTCCAGACATTAACTTCCCATTCTGATGTCATACCTCAAAAACTGGATGCATTGCTGACCAGCAATTTTGGTTCAGCAGAAGCATTCAAAGAACAATTTACCAAAGCGGCACTTGGTCTGTTCGGTTCAGGCTGGGTATGGCTGGCTGCTGATAAAGAAGGGAAATTATTTATTCTCCCAGAATCCAATGCAGGGAATCCATTAACTAAAGGATATACTCCCTTACTGGTCATTGATGTATGGGAACATGCATACTATATCGATTATCGTAATCGCCGTGCTGCATATATAGAGGCTTTCTGGAAACTTGTTAACTGGGAAAAGGTAGCTGAAAGAATTATATAAGCAAAGGTAGCCGAACAGGCTCCGGATCCAATAAGAAAAAGAGACCTTCTGCAGGATATATCTGATTACCTGCGGAAAGTCTCTTTCCTTATATATAATAATGTAAATCACCCCTGCCATTAAACAGGCCGGAGAGATCATTCAGCTGCTTCCCCTGCCTTTTCCTGCATTTTACGGGTTACAAACTGAATCTTCAGATTGGCTTCTTTCTGTTCTTTCCGGATTTCTTCCATCGCTGACAGAATTTTAGCGAGATCAACTATTGCCACAATAGCCTTCACATCACTGGCCGGCATGACCGTCCGATAGTTACGGTCTCCCATAAATTCCAGACGAATATTCTTCTTGTCCTGATTAGCAACAATAAAATCTGCCACACCTCCATCATTGCCAACTTTATAGTCTGCCTTCTCAATGGCCCTTCCCAAATCCGTCGTTTCATAGCTGTCCGAAGAAGACGGTGTTTCTGCAAACAAGTCTCCCACGCTCACTTTCACTGCCGTATGGTGGATATTGCCACCTGCACAATAAATAGAAGTCAACGACATTTCTCCGGTTTCACTTACCTGTGCCCGCAAAAAAGAACGTCCGATATTCTTTTCCACGACTTGAGTCGGATAAAAATAATTACCGACTTCCTGATAAGCTGTATCTTTCTCCAACACATAATTTCCCTTGATGGAATCCAGAGAAGCTTGTTTCACAGCCATAACGCTATCCAGATAAGCCAACGTCTGCTGCTGCTCCTTCAGGTCTACTTGCTGCATCAGGCCAATAGCAGCCTTGCGCACCTCAAAAGCTTTCGGATAAAGGGTACGAATACTATCTATTTGCAATTTTGCCAGGCTATAATCCTCTGCGGCAAACGAAACTTCCGCCCGCTGAAACAATTCACTTGCTTTCTTCTCGTCACTGTTACATCCAGCCAGCGTCAAAGCCAGTGCAACAACGATTAATCCTAATTTTTTCATCTGCTCAAGCTTTTTTAATTTGGAACAAAAATACAATTAAATCTGTTTGATATCAGCAAGACACACTATTTTTTTGTAATTTTGCACCTCATTTAAAAGAAAAGGATGGAATTAAAAGAACACTTTACCAATAAAATATTTAGTCTTATTTCAAAGACTGCCGATGAGATGGGCCTGGAGTGTTATGCAGTAGGAGGCTACGTACGTGACATTTTCCTGAATCGCCCTTCAAAGGATATTGATATCGTGGTTGTAGGAAGCGGAATCGAAATAGCACAGGCGTTTGGAAAGAAACTGGGACGCGGTGCCCATGTATCCGTTTTTAAAAATTTCGGTACCGCGCAAGTAAAGTACCATGATACAGAAGTTGAATTTGTTGGAGCAAGAAAAGAATCATATAGCCACGACAGCCGGAAACCCATCGTAGAGAACGGAACGCTGGAAGATGATCAGAACCGGCGTGACTTTACGATCAATGCCATGGCTGTCTGTCTGAATCAGGCACGGTTCGGAGAACTGGTCGATCCCTTCGGAGGGATGGAAGACCTCAAAGAAAGAATCATCCGCACTCCACTGGATCCGGACATCACCTTCAGCGATGACCCCTTACGCATGATGCGATGTGTACGTTTTGCCACACAACTCAATTTCTATATTGAAGACGAAACCTTTGCCGCTCTGGAACGCAATAAGGAACGCATTAAAATCATCTCACGCGAACGTATTGCGGACGAGTTAAATAAAATATTGCTTTCCCCCATTCCTTCAAAAGGTTTTGTTGAGCTGGACCGATGTGGCCTGCTGGAGTTGATTTTCCCCGAATTAACAGCACTTCAAGGCGTGGAAGTCAGAAACGGACGTGCTCACAAAGATAATTTCTACCATACTCTGGAAGTGGTTGACAATATCTCAAAAGTGAGCAACAACCTCTGGTTGCGCTGGGCTACCTTATTACATGATATCGGCAAGCCGCGCACCAAACGCTGGGAACCTAAAATCGGATGGACATTCCATAATCACAATTTTATCGGAGAAAAGATGATTCCGGATATCTTCCGCAAAATGAAACTTCCGATGAATGAGAAAATGAAGTATGTGCAAAAGCTGGTGGGGCTCCACATGCGTCCCATCGTCATTGCGGATGACGTAGTGACCGACTCTGCCGTCCGCCGATTGCTCTTTGAAGCTGGAGACGACATCGATGACCTGATGATGCTCTGTGAAGCCGACATCACTTCCAAAAACGAAGCCCGCAAGCAACGTTTCCTTGATAATTTCAAACTGGTTCGACAGAAACTGAAAGATCTGGAAGAAAAAGACCGGATCCGTAACTTCCAGCCACCAGTAGACGGAGCGGAAATCATGCGGGTATTCAACCTGGAACCTTGCCGGGAAATTGGAAGCCTCAAAAGCTCCATTAAAGATGCAATCCTTGACGGAGTAATTCCCAATGAGCATGATGCCGCATTCGAATATATGCTGAAGAAAGCTCAGGCAATGGGACTGACTCCTGTCAATCTGCCCGAAACGAATGCATGATATAAGTTATAAACCGAATGCAGGAAAAGCAACAAGTACTCCTGCATTCGATTTCTTTCTTTTCTTCTTTTATTCTTGTAAATACAACCTTCAGGATCTGTTCCTTCCTATTTTAAAATATAAATAGAAAATCTTTTGAATTTTCCAAAATGTTTTCTCGTTATAAATTACAGTTATCCACTTTTACCCACTACAACACATCAGAGAAGGGATTTGCAGAATAAAAGTATTCCAATTTAGACAACAATCCCAAACTCTATTTTCACAGAATCATTTTAATAAATATCTTTGTATCGCTTTTCAAGGTAACGGAAGCGTTTCAAAAGGGAATGCCGTGAAAATCGGCAACAGTACGCTGCTGTGATTCTTTAAAAGCCCAGACAAGGCCATGCCAGCCACTGTAAATAACCATTTATGGGAAGGCGTTTGGGGAAGAGATCAGTCAGAAGACCTGCCGGAAAAAGCAAATGACATGTAATGTTTCACCTTTTTTCAATCTCAGTATGAATTGTATGAATCTGAATGAAATCTGTATTATCAAGCGCGATGGAAAGCGGGAAAACTTTTCAGCCGCCAAAATAACCAATGCCATTGGTAAAGGCCTGGAACATCAGGAAGCAATGATTGATGAAATCACGCAACGTGTCATCGAACACTTTGCTGAACCGACCATTACAGTCGAGGCTATCCAGGACCTCGTGGAAACAGAACTGATGAAGGTTCAACCGGAAGTAGCCAAGAAGTACATCATCTATCGCCAGTGGAGAAATACGGAACGCGACCGGAAAACGCAAATCAAACACATCATGGATGGTATCGTTGCCATCGACAAGAATGATATCAATCTGAGCAATGCCAATATGTCGAGCCATACTCCGGCCGGACAAATGATGACTTTTGCTTCGGAAATTACCAAAGATTATACATATAAATACCTGCTTCCGAAAAAGTATGCAGAAGCACATCAGCTGGGGGATATCCATATCCACGACCTTGATTATTACCCGACCAAAACAACAACCTGCATCCAGTATGACCTGGATGATTTGTTTGAACGGGGATTCCATACCAAAAACGGAAGTATCCGGACGCCGCAGTCAATTCAAAGTTATGCGACACTGGCCACTATCATTTTCCAAACAAACCAGAATGAACAACATGGCGGACAGGCCATTCCTGCCTTTGACTTCTTCATGGCCAAAGGCATACTAAAAAGTTATCAGAAGGCTGTCACTTCCATTCTTTCGTTCTTCCTTGAAATGAAAGGATACAATGTTGCTGAGAACGACGTACAGAAAACAGTCAACCAGCTGCTGACTACCATTATACCATCTGCAGAGATTCAAAAAGAATTTCTGACAACATTAAACAAAGAGGGATTCAACGTCAATGAAGACGAACTAAAACATATCCTCAACAAGGCCTACGAACGGACTCGCAAAGATACCCACCAGGCAATGGAAGGATTTATCCATAACCTGAACACGATGCATTCCCGAGGAGGAAACCAGGTGGTTTTCAGCTCCATCAACTATGGAACAGATACCTCAGCTGAAGGTAGAATGGTTATTGACGAATTGCTGAAAGCAACCATTGAAGGACTAGGTACACGCGGTGAAGTTCCTGTATTCCCGATTCAGATCTTTAAAATTAAAGATGGAGTGTCTTATTCTGAAGCAGACTATCAACGGGCCATGCAGAACTTTGATGCTGCACTGGAAGGCAAAATGACTTTTGAGACTCCCAACTTCGATCTCTTCTTAAAAGCATGCCGCACAACTGCCAAAGCGCTTTTCCCGAACTTCATGTTTCTGGACACACCGTTTAACCAAAATGAAAAGTGGGATATCAATGATCCCAAGCGCTACAAATACGAACTGGCAACCATGGGCTGCCGCACCCGTGTATTTGAAAATCTGAACGGAGAAAAAACATCTTTAGGACGAGGTAACCTGTCATTCACAACCATGAACATGCCACGTCTGGCCATCGAAGCAAGAATTAAAGCTGAAAATATTATAGAAAGCAATAATTCTGACGCAATCGAACAGGAAGCATGCAACCTGTTCCTGGAGTCCGTAAGAGATATGTCCCGATTCATAGCCGAACAATTGTATACACGTTATCAATATCAGCGTACGGCACTTGCCCGACAGTTCCCCTTCATGATGGGCAACAACGTATGGAAAGGCGGAGGCAATCTGAACCCTAACGATGAAGTGGGTGATGTCCTCAATCAGGGTACTCTAGGAATCGGCTATATCGGCGGACACAATGCCATGATGGCACTCTACGGTCAAGGCCATGGTCATAGCAAGAAAGCCTGGAATACTCTTTACAAGGCCATTGAGGTAATGAATCAGGTGGCTGAAGAATATAAGCAGAAATATCATCTGAATTATTCCGTACTGGCTACTCCAGCCGAAGGACTTTCCGGACGCTTCACCCGCATAGACAAACGGAAATACGGCATCATCCCCGGAGTAAACGACCGGGATTATTATGTCAACTCATTCCATGTGGATGTGAAAGAGCCTATCAGTATCGTAGAAAAGATCAAGTGTGAAGCTCCTTTCCATGCACTGACCCGGGGAGGACATATCACTTATGTGGAACTGGACGGAGAAGCCCAGAAGAATGTCAAGGCCATAGCCAAAATTGTCAAGGTGATGCATGATGAAGGTATCGGCTACGGTTCGATCAACCATCCGGTAGATACTTGCCACAACTGCGGATATAAAGGCGTAATTTACGACAAATGTCCTATTTGCCGGAGTGAAAACATCTTGCGCATGCGCCGTATTACAGGCTATCTGACCGGCGACCTGAACAGCTGGAACTCAGCCAAGCGTGCGGAAGAACATGATCGTGTCAAACACGGATAACCCCGGACACTGCATGTTAAACTATTTATATACATATCCAGAAACTATTGTTGACGGTGAAGGTATCCGTTTTTCCATCTATCTGGCCGGATGCCATCACCGTTGCCCTGGATGTCATAACCCGGAATCATGGAATCCTCAGGCAGGAAAGCCTTTGACTCCTGAAGTGCTTGAAGATATTATCCAGTCGATAAATTCCAATCCGTTGCTGGACGGCATCACATTTTCCGGAGGAGATCCTTTCTTTAATCCCAAAGAATTTCTCACTCTCCTCCGTGTCATGAAAGAAAGAACCGGACAGAACATCTGGTGCTATACCGGATATACTTACGAAGAACTGCAAGCAGATCCGGAACGAAGTCCGCTTTTGGAATATATTGATGTGCTGGTAGACGGACGTTTTGTACAGGCACTCTACTCTCCTTATCTTGAATTCCGGGGAAGCAGCAACCAACGAATAATTTCTTTAAAAGGTCCGGACAATAGTTTATCTTTTAACATTTGACATATATTCAATGAATAGGGTTACGAATTAAGTAACTCTATTCTCCATTTCTTATCTCAGCAAGCTTAAAAGTACTCCTCAAAGCCTCTTGAAGAAGAGACTTCACCCAAAGACATGATTTAGATCAAGAAATACACTTTTAGGCGATATTTTATGCTGAACAACATTGTTTATTATAAAAAAAGCCATACCTTTGCATCGTGGTTGTGAAACCAAAGGATATAAAAGGTAACAAAAGGTATTAGATTTAAGGTTAAGATAAATTAAGGTATTAGAGATTTTAAGGTAAAAAAGCAATTTGGTAAAAGTAATAGGTTAAAAGTTTTAGAGAGGTATTAGCAAAAGGTAAAGTTTTTAGGATTCAAGTTGAAATAGGTTTTAGAAAATTGCTTTAAGGTAAATAGAAAAGAAGGATAACAAAAACACAACAACTAAAAAGATGATGAAAACACAAGAACCCTTTAAATGGGGGTTCTTGAGATGGCAGCGGATGTCCCAAAAACAAAGGACAGCCGTTTTTTTTATTTCTACCGCACGATCCG
>ERZ779920.196-NODE-196-length-11677-cov-1.77259_pt1 | contig 11677 bp, 5 predicted proteins | sample MGYA00511065_ERZ779920 | MGnify/ENA primary metagenome ERZ779920 (study PRJEB29588, sample SAMEA2162880) | human gut metagenome | biome: human gut; feature: human-associated habitat; material: faeces | place: Denmark | collected 2008/2010 ... | reverse complement strand
TTTAATAATTATAAATAAGGATCTATGTTTAAGAACTTTAAATCTGTCAGTATGCTGCTGTTCCTGGGTGGAATATCAACCGGAATAGCCAGTGCGATACCCGCTAGTGGTGTATCAGAGATGAACATTGTTCAGCAAGGTAATGTTTGTAAAGGTATCGTGAAGGATGCCAATGGAGAGACTATCATCGGTGCATCAGTTGTTGTGAAAGGTACTACAAATGGTACAATCACAGGCCTTGATGGAGACTTCGAACTCTCAAATGTAAAAAAAGGAGAAACCTTACAGATCTCTTTTGTTGGTTATCAGACTAAAGAAATCGTTTGGAATGGTCAGGCTTTGAATGTAACTTTGGAGGAAGATACCAAATTGCTGGATGAAGTTGTTGTTGTTGGTTATGGTACTCAGAAGAAAGTAAACGTAACTGGTGCCGTATCTATGGTTGATTCCAAAGTGTTGGAATCTCGTCCGGTTCAGAACGTTGCACAAGCCCTCCAAGGACAGATCCCAGGTTTGCAAATGTCTGTAGGCAACAGCGGTGGTTCTCTGGATAGTAGTTTGAGTATTACAATCCGTGGTGGTGGTACTATTGGTGCCGGCTCAAGTGGTTCTCCGCTGGTTTTGATTGATGGAGTTGAAGGAGATATGAACTCCGTCAATCCGAACGATATCGAAAACGTATCTGTATTGAAGGATGCTGCTTCTGCTTCTATTTATGGTGCACGCGCAGCATTCGGTGTTATTTTAATTACAACCAAAAATGGTCATGCCGGTAAAACAAGAGTAAATTATTCTGGTAATGTTCGTTTCTCAACAGCCATTCAGGTTCCTGAAATGGCTAATTCCTGGGACTTTGCCAACTACTTTAATGCAGCTTCCATAAATGGCGGTGGTTCTCCTATCTTTGATGAAACAGCCTTGTCAAATATCCAGAAGTATATGAACGGAGAATTCACAGATCCTAGTACTCCTGAATACTATGGTACAACAGTGAACCCGGATGACAACCGATTCAAGAACTACGGTGGAGCCTTTGCCAATACAGACTGGTTCGCTGAATTCTACCGCAAGAATGCTCCGGCACACGAACACAATGTCAGCATCAGCGGTGGTACAGATAAGCTGACTTATGTATTGAGTGGAAACTTCCTTGATCAGCAAGGTTTGATCCGCCACGGAAGTGATAGCTTTAACCGTTATACATTGAATGGTAAGATCTCTGCAGAACTGGCAAGCTGGGCTAAAATGAATTTTACAACCAAATGGACTCGAGAACAATATGACCGTCCTACTTATCTGACCGGTTTGTTCTTCCATAACATCGCCCGCCGCTGGCCGACCTGTTTTGTAAAAGACCCGTATGGAAACTGGGCTGCCGATATGGAAATCATCCAGCTGGAAGAAGGTGGTAAACAGAGCGAACAGAAAGACTTATACACCAACCAGTTGCAATTCGTATTCGAACCGATTAAAGACTGGCACATTACGATTGACGGAAGTATGCGTCAAACTACCCAGAGCACTCAGTGGGCAGTATTACCTATCTATGGCTATGATGCTGACAATAATCCGTATCTGCTTTCCTGGAATGGTGGTGCTGCCGGATATTCTGAAGTTCAGGATTACCGTTATGGTGAAGATTATTATTCAACCAATATCTATACTGACTACTCAAAAACAATCAATGGACACTATTTCAAAGTAATGGCCGGTTTCAATGCCGAATTGTATAAGAACAATTCCTTGACTGGTTTTGGTACTGATCTGATAACTCCTACTGTTCCCGAATTGAACGCTACTCAGGATAACCAGAAAGCATACAACAGTAAAGGTGAATATGCAATGGCTGGTTTCTTCGGTCGTATCAACTACAACTACAAAGAAAAATATATTTTGGAAGCTAACTTGCGTTATGACGGATCTTCCCGTTTCATCGGCGACAAACGCTGGGGCTTATTCCCATCATTCTCTGCAGGTTGGAATATCGCACGTGAAGAGTTCTTCGCTCCATTGAACAACATTATCGGTACATTAAAACTGAGAGGTTCTTGGGGACAGCTTGGTAACAACAATACTACGTCATACTATCCATTCTACCAATCAATGCCTACTGGTGTTGAAAGCTCCGGCTGGTTGATCGGTGGTGCTAAACAGAATGTAGCAGGACTTCCGGGTATTGTAAGTAGTTTGCTAACCTGGGAAACTGTTCAGAGCTGGGATGCAGGTTTCGACTTTGGTATGTTCAACAACCGTTTCACCGGTTCATTCAGCTACTATAACCGTCTGACTAAGGACATGGTTGCTGCAGCTCCTAACTTGCCGGGTATTCTTGGTGCTACACCTCCTAACTTGAACAACGCCGACTTGAAGTCATATGGATGGGAACTTGAATTATCCTGGAGAGACAGAATTCAGGACTTTAACTATGGTGTTCGTTTGACTTTGGATGACAACCAGGAAAAGATTACCAGATACTACAACCCGACTGGAAACCTGGGTACCTATTATGACGGCAGAATGGTCGGTGAAATCTGGGGTTACACAACTGTAGGTATCGCTCAGTCTCAGGAAGAAATGGATAAACACCTTGAAAACAACAAGCCTAACTGGGGTACAGGATGGGCAGCCGGTGATGTCATGTTTGCTGACCTGAACGGTGACGGTATTGTAAACAATGGTTCCAATACATTGGAAGACCATGGTGATATCACTATCATCGGTAACAACAAGCCAAGATACAAGTTCGGTCTGACTTTGGATGGTGCATGGAAAGGTATTGACTTCTCTGTATTCTTCCAGGGTGTCCTGAAACGCGACTATATGTTGAGCGGTCCGTACTTCTGGGGTGCCAATGGTGGCCAATGGCAGTCAACCTGCTTCGTTGAACATTTGGATTACTGGACTCCGGAAAACACAGATGCATATTACCCGAGACCTGACTTCAGTTCAACCAAAAACCAGCAGACCCAGACTGGATATTTGCAGAATGCTGCATATCTGCGTGTAAAGAATGCTCAGATTGGTTACACTCTGCCTAAGATCTGGACTAAGAAAGCAGGTATGGAATCTGTCAGAATTTACGTTTCAGGTGATAACCTGTTGACTTTCTCTGATATGATTTCAGTATTTGACCCTGAAACTCTTGGTGGTGACTGGGGTGATGGTAAGTTGTATCCGTTGCAGAGAACCATCTCAGTTGGTATAAACGTTAACTTCTAAAATTTTAAAATTATGAAACTGAAATTCAAACATATATTTTTCTGCTCATTGATCGGAATGAGTGGTTTAGGTGTAACATCCTGTGATGACTTTTTGGATCGTGAGCCGATTACATCAATTACACCGGATGCATACTTTTCGACAGCTGATCACATTGCCAATTATGTGAACAATTATTATAATTCTTATCTGGTTAATACTCAAGGAGTAGCACTTTACCATCAGACAGCATGGCATGCCGGTATCTCTATCAACGATGATAATACAGATAACTTTGTAAAAGATGATGCCTCTTTAAGCTACTTTGCAGGAAACTGGATGGTACCATCCGGCCAGAACTTAAAGGATCAATATGCTAAAATCCGTGTATGGAACTATCTGATTGAAGAAGTAGAACCAAGACTGGCTGAAATCAGTGGTTCTGACGAAGACAAGAACCATTATCTGGGTGAAGGATACTTCTTCCGTGCATTGGTTTACTTCAATGCCATGGCAAACTTCGGTGACCTTCCTATCATTACAGAAGTTCTTCCCAATGAAGAGGAATACCTGAAAGAAAAATCACAGAGAGCACCCCGTAATGAAGTAGCACGTTTCATTCTGCAGGATCTTGACAAGGCAATTTCTCTTTTGCAGGAAGTAGGATTCAAAGACAACCAACGCATCAACAAACAGGTTGCATTGCTGTTCAAGTCAAGAGTTGCTTTGTATGAAGGTACTTTCGAGAAATATCATAAAGGAACAGGACGTGTTCCGGGTGATGACAACTGGCCAGGAAAGGATATGTCATACAATAGCGGAAAGACTTTCAACATTGACGCTGAAATCGATTTCTTCCTGAGTGAAGCTATGGCAGCAGCCAAACAGGTTGCAGACAGAATTTCCCTGACTCAGAACAGCCATGTAATGAATCCGGAATACAACCAGATTTATGGCTGGAATCCTTACTTTGAAATGTTCAGTCAGCCTTCTTTGAAAGACGTTCCTGAAGTTCTGTTGTGGAAACAGTATGACAAGTCTTTGAGCATTTCTCATGACGTTCCTAACCGTCTGCAAGTAGGTGACAGAAGTGGTCTGACTCACAGTTTCATTACTTCTTTCCTGATGAAAAACGGTCTGCCTATCTATGCAACAGGATCCGGATACAAGGGTGATACCAGCATTGATTTGGAAAAGACTGATCGTGACGAACGCTTGCAGCTGTTCGTATGGGGCGAAAGTGACGTTAAACTGAGTGATGCAACAAGCCCTGCCGTTCAAACAGCCAATGACGTTATAAAATTCGGTGCTCCTCTTCTGACTAACTCCGAATTGCAGAACCGTGACCTGACAGGTTACCGTCAGCGTAAGCACTACACTTATGATTATGTTCAGCTGAAGAACGATGAAATTCTGGGTACCAACGCATGTCCGGTATTCCGTGCTGCTGAAGCCTATCTGAATTATATCGAAGCAAGCTATGAAAAGAATCACACATTGGATGCTGATGCTTTGAAATACTGGCAGGCTTTGCGTGAACGTGCAGGTGTTTCTACAGATATTCAAAATACAATCAACAATACCAATATGGCTGAAGAAGCTAAGTTGAATGACCTCGGTGTTTGGTCTGGAAGCAATATGGTAGATGCTACCCTGTATAATATCCGCCGCGAACGCCGTTGCGAATTCATCGGTGAAGGTATGCGTTGGGACGACCTGATCAGATGGCGTTCTTGGGACAGACTGTTCACTGAAAAATATATTCCGATGGGTATCAACTTGTGGGATGAAGCTTACAAGAACTATGAAAAGAGTGAAAATGCCAATATGAAACCCATTGTAGCAGACGGTACTACGGAATCTAACTGTTCAATGAAAGAACTCGGTAAGTACCAGCGTCCTTACAGTTTGTACAAGACAAACAACCAGTTCTATGATGGCTACTCCTGGATGAAGGCATATTATTTGACTCCGATTGGTGTTGAAGAATTGAACCTGGCCGACGGTTTGTACCAGAATCCTTATTGGCCGACAACAGGTAGTCTGGCTATTGAATAATACTGACTGACAAAAGAATCTTTGATCTAAATGAAGTCTTCCCCATTTCTTAACGGATTTTCCGTTAATGGAATGGGGATTCTTTTTATTTTCGGTACTTTCCTATGAAAAGTCCCTTTTTTGTTTGCCAATCATCGTAATCATTATATCTTTGCAGGTATAAACGAAAAATATTGACTTATTAAATATATTAACTAAATCGTTAACGACCATGAGAGTAATTATCGAACCAGACTACCAGTCATTGTCTAACTGGGCTGCAAACTATGTAGCAAACAAAATCAATGCTGCTAAACCAACAAAAGAAAAACCGTTTGTTCTCGGACTTCCTACCGGTTCTTCACCTCTTGGTATGTACAAAGCACTGATCGAACTCAACAAGAAAGGTGTTGTTTCATTCCAGAATGTAGTTACATTCAACATGGACGAATATGTAGGCCTGCCCGAATCACATCCGGAAAGCTATCACTCTTTCATGTTCAATAACTTCTTCAACCACATCGATATCTGCAAGGAAAACATCCATATCCTGAACGGAAATGCTGCTGACCTGGAAGCAGAATGCGAAAACTATGAAAAAGAAATCGAAAAGTTCGGTGGTATTGACTTGTTCCTCGGTGGAATCGGTCCTGACGGACATATCGCGTTCAACGAACCGGGTTCTTCTCTGTCTTCACGCACTCGTGTAAAGACTCTGACAACTGATACCATCATCGCTAACTCTCGTTTTTTTGAAAATGACGTGAACAAAGTGCCCAAAACTGCGTTAACAGTAGGTGTAGGTACTGTTCTTTCTGCTAAGGAAGTACTTCCGATCTCGGACACAACAAGGCACGTGCTTTGCAGCATGCTGTTGAAGGTGGCATCACTCAGATGTGGACTATCAGCGCATTGCAGATGCACCGCCATGGAATCATCGTTTGCGATGAAGCAGCAACAGACGAACTGAAAGTCGGTACATACAAATATTTCAAGGATATTGAAAAGAATAACCTGTAATCACGACCCGAGTACTGCGATTACAAGCTGACCGCATAAACGCAGCAAGGAATCTGTAAGACTGGAAAGATTACAGCATCCTTGCTGCGTTTTGCTTTTCTTATTAACTTAATCGAAGGAGGAACAACAACCATGAGAACAAACCTTAGTTCACAAATTTCACTGAACCATGTATCCCCCAGATACTACAAACCGGAAAATGCCGTTGAACGTTCAGTCTTGACCCGTCTGGAAAAAATTCCGACTGACATCTTCGAAACCATTGAAGAAGGTGTCAGACGCATAGCTGATGAAGTTGCAGCCAAAATTCAGGAACGCCAGCGTGAAGGGAAATTCTGTACACTGGCCATCGGTACCGGCACTTCACTGCGCCCGCTGTTTACAGAACTCGTACGCAGACATAAAGATGAAGGATTGAGCTTCCGCAATGTCGTTGTCTTCAACTTATATGAATTCTATCCTTTGACAGAAGGCAATGGAAGCACTTTCGGACAGCTGAACAGCCTGTTCCTGTCACAGACTGACATTGACCGCCAGAATGTATTCACCATAGACGGAAGTATTCCCCAGAATGCAATCAGTGAACACTGCCGCCTGTATGAACAGCGTATCCAGACTTTCGGAGGTATCGACATTGTTCTGATGGGAATCGGACGCGAGGGAAACATCGGTATGAACGAACCGGGATCACATGCCAGCTCTCCTACCCGACTGATTCTGCTGGACGCTACATCACGCTCAGAAGCTGCACGCAACTGGGGTGTAGACAATCTGCCTCCCTGCTCCATCACCATGGGAGTTCAGACTATCCTGAGTGCACGGAAAATCTATTTGCTGACATGGGGCGAAGACAGGGCAGACATCATTCAGAAAGCTGTCGAAGAAAATGTCAACGATACACTCCCGGCTTCATTCCTTCAGCTGCATAACAATGTAAATGTATGCATTGACCTGGCTGCTGCTTCTCACCTGACCCGCATCCAGCGTCCCTGGCTTGTAACCAGCTGTGAATGGAACGACAAACTGATCCGGAGCGCTATTGTATGGCTCTGCACATTACTGAACAAGCCTATCCTGAAGCTGACCAACAAAGACTACAACGAAAACGGTCTGAGTGAACTGCTCGCTCTTTACGGATCTGCCTATAATGTCAACATCAAGGTGTTCAACGACCTGCAGCACACCATCACCGGATGGCCGGGTGGAAAGCCCAATGCTGACGATACTTACCGCCCGGAACGTGCCAAACCATTCCCGAAACGCGTAGTAGTATTCTCTCCGCATCCGGACGATGATGTCATCTCCATGGGAGGAACACTGAGACGACTTGTACAGCAAGGTCACGAAGTTCATGTAGCTTACGAAACCTCAGGTAACATTGCGGTTGGCGATGAAGAAGTAACCCGCTTCATGCATTTCATCAACGGATTCAACCAGCTCTTCGACAACGGCCAAAACGAAACGATCTGCAACAAATATGCAGAAATCAAACAGTTCCTGGCTGCCAAGAAGGAAGGTGACATGGATACCCGCGATATTCTGACCATCAAGGGACTGATCCGCCGCGGCGAAGCACGTACGGCTTGTACGTTCAACAATATCCCGCTTTCACGCTGTCATTTCCTTGATCTCCCGTTCTACGAAACCGGTAAGATTGAAAAGAATCCGATCAGCGAGGCTGACGTGGAAATCGTTCTCAATCTGCTTCGGGAAGTAAAACCGCATCAGATTTATGTAGCTGGCGACCTGGCTGACCCGCATGGTACACACCGCGTCTGCACAGATGCCGTATTTGCTGCAATTGATGAAGAAAAGAATGCAGGAGCTGAATGGCTCAAAGACTGCCGCATCTGGATGTATCGTGGTGCCTGGGCTGAATGGGAAATCGAAAACATCGAAATGGCTGTACCTTTGAGTCCGGAAGAACTCCGCGCCAAACGTAATTCCATCCTGAAGCACCAGTCTCAGATGGAAAGTGCTCCGTTCCTGGGCAACGATGAACGTCTGTTCTGGCAGCGTAGCGAAGACCGTAACCGTGGTACTGCAACTCTTTGCGATCATCTGGGATTGGCAAGCTATGAAGCTATGGAAGCTTTCGTAGAATATAAACCGATCTGATCAGCTGATCCTTATCAGTAATAAGCAAACTCTCCGACTGTCTGCCTGACAACCGGAGAGTTTTTTTATTGGTCAGAGAAGATCTTTCCACCTGATTTGCTGGAAGACCAGCTGAGCCCCGCTTCCTTCATAAACGATTCCCAGCGTATCTTCATCAATGGAAGTAATGCATGAGTACCCGAAACCTCCCCAGTCATCCAGTGTCAGCCAGTATTTTTCAGGCCAGGTCATCCCGTTGTCAAAGCTGAGTTTCAGGGTAAGATGGTCACGCGACTGATAAGAATCGGGATTAAAGAAGGCCAGCAGGGTTTTCCGGCTTCCGTCTTCTGCCCGATACACATGCTTATGAACAGAAGCCATGCAAGTAGGCTCCGTCAGTACGGCATGCGAAGTCGGATGTTCTTTCCAGGTTGTTCCCAGATCGGAAGTCACACAGATTCTCCGCCCGTTAGGTGACTTCTTTCCGTGATTCCGGTTATCCCGCATATTCAGCATGATGTCACCGTTATCCAGTTGAACGGCCATGCACTCCGTTGTATTCCATGTTTTTCCTCCATCCTTACTGTAAGTTATATTGGAAAACGGCAGACCGTTCCGGTCACGTCCCTGAGTAGGGAAAACCAGCGTTCCGTCTTCCAGAGTTATCCCATGACCGGGAGCCGGAGCATAAAGCCACCATTCAGGCCGCTTGGTCTGCGAAGTGATGTTGACCGGTTCGCTCCAGGTCTTTCCGTCATCCGTACTTTTTGTAATCAGAAACTGGGCTGTCTCCTTAACCTCCAGCCCCGGTTGTGAACCTTTTTCAATCCATTGATGGATCCAGCGGGTACTGTCCTGCGTCAGCCCCTCTACCCATCGGCCGGTCTTTCCGTCCAGAACTCCATGCATCCACAAGCCGGCCACATACAAGGTTCCGGTCTTTTCATCACTCAGAATACAGGCATCACTCACACCGTTATATTTTTCAGGCAGATTTCCCCACTCTTTACGATCCAGCACCCGCTGCATGGGCTGCCAGGTCTTTCCGCCGTCTTCACTCCGGTTCAAAGCAATGTCTATATCTCCCTGCAAGTCTCTTCCTGATTCCCAGCGTGCATCATAAATGGCCAGCAAGGTTCCTTTCCGGGAAGTCACAAGCCCGGGAATGCGACTGGTATTTACTCCGTCCTGCTTGCTTTTGCGAAGAGCAATGCCGGTTCTAAGTCCTTCCGGATAAGTCGTTCCCAGATGAACCTTTCCGCTGTCAAATGTTACATCCGTACAGTTCAGGTTAACCCTTCCTGACAAGGGCAGTCCCTCACGTGTCTTAACCACAAAAGCCCAGTAACAGGTATCTGATAAAAGTGACTCATGGAGTCTGAAAGATCCCTGTCTCTCCGTCACTTTCGACACAGCAATCCGTTTATTCCGGTCCATTCTTCCCCGGGCATTACAGGCATACAGTGATATTTCAGCTATCTGATCCAGACAGTCCGTTCCCTCAAAGGAATAAGAAAGCCCTGTCATATGATCCTTGCTGCCGGCCTGCCTGATTGCCTGCAGATATCCAACATGATTATTGTCCTCTCCGGAAAGAACCGGCAAACTGGCCCGATGAAAAGTGACATCGACCTGACCGGCAGCCGACAGGCAAACCAGCTGCCAGAATCCCCAAACTAAAAAGATACCGTTTTTCTTCATCATATTTTGATTTCGGTTTCAAACTCAAGGTTAAACCATTCATTTATTTTATAAGGCAAATAAATGAAAATAAAGTCATTCATGCAATTTCTTTGGCTTATCTTTGTAGCGTAAACTATGAAAAAAGATCTATGAACATGAAAAAGTATTATTGGGGAATAGGAGCAGCTCTGCTCTGTATTTTTGGGGAAACAGGATGTACCCGGCCAGTCCAGGAAACTCCGGCATCCGGATTCGCTTCTGTCCGGAATGAAATACTGGTAGATTCACTCGGCAGAGAACTCGTTCTCAACGGGATCAACCACGTAACCAAATCTCCTGAGGACAGATATGTCTATCCGAATGATGAACAGCTTTTCAAAGAATTCCGCAACTGGGGAATCAACTGCATCCGCTATGGCATCAACTGGGACGGTCTGGAACCGGAACCGGGACAATACAATGAAAGCTATCTCCAGGAAATTGACCGGAGAGTCCGTTGGGCAGAAGAAAACAGTATCTATCTTATTCTGGATATGCATCAGGATCTGTTCGGACGAAAATTCGGAAACGGTGCTCCGGAATGGGCTACGCTTGACGAATCCTTACCTCATGCAACGGGAGAGGTCTGGAGCGACTCCTATCTGATCAGTCCGGCCGTACAGAAATCATTCGACAACTTCTGGGCCAATTCACCAGCCAAAGATGGAACCGGTATTCAGGATCATTACATCAATGTGTGGGGAATGCTGGCCGAAAGGTACGCAGACTGCAAGTCTGTCATCGGTTTTGACGTCATGAACGAACCTTTCATGGGAACGCAGGCACAGGCAGTTTTCCAGCAATTCATGGAAGGATATATACAGTATCTTCACAAACACGGACAGACACAGGTTTCTCCGGAGGCATTGACTGCGGTATGGGATAATGAAGACCAGCGGGCAGAACTTATGAACCAGCTGACAGACAAAGAGGCTTTCACAGAAATACTTCATGCAGCTTCGGAAACCGTTTCCCGGTTCGAACAGAATGAATTGAGCCGCTTTTACCAGAAGCTGCGTGACAGAATCCGGCAGGCAGACAAGAACCATCTTCTGTTTCTGGAACATAATTATTTCTGCAACATGGGAATAAAGAGTTCCTTCCACATACCTGCTGACACAAACGGGAAACCTGATTCTCTGTGCGTCTATGCTGCTCATGCCTATGACTGGGTAGTGGATACAGATGCTGCCGTTAATCCGGGATACGAACGTCTGGACTTTATCTTCAGTCAGCTTACGGCTTCTGCCAGAGAACGTCACCTGCCGGCACTGGTCGGAGAATGGGGCGCATTCTATCTGGGAAAAAGTTATCTGCAGTCTGCCCGGCATCAGATCGGCCTGATTGAAAAATACAAACTGGGACATACCTACTGGTGCTGGTGGAAAGACATTGAGACGCAAGATTATTTCAGTAGTGTCATTTCCCGTCCTTATCCGCAGGTAGTCAACGGACAACTCCTGTCCTACAGTTCCACAGACGGACTGACATGCCAGTGGAAGGAGGACAAGACATCTCCAGCTCCCACTCTGATATTCCTGCCTGATCTGAAGGCAGTTTCGCCGGAACAGATCCGGATAACTCCTGAATCATCCTGGGAGCT
>ERZ779920.188-NODE-188-length-11959-cov-2.81981_pt1 | contig 11959 bp, 7 predicted proteins | sample MGYA00511065_ERZ779920 | MGnify/ENA primary metagenome ERZ779920 (study PRJEB29588, sample SAMEA2162880) | human gut metagenome | biome: human gut; feature: human-associated habitat; material: faeces | place: Denmark | collected 2008/2010 ... | reverse complement strand
TAGCAATATACAAATCACGCTTACCATTTCTTTCGCTGGAATATACCAACGAACGGTTGTCTACTCCGAAAGAAAGTCCACGCTCTGCTTCCGGAGTATGAGTAACCTGTTTGGTAGTTCCATATTCAACAGAAGTCACAAATACCTCTCCACGTACAATAAACGCTACTTGCTTGCCATCGGGAGAAACAACCGCTTCCGAAGCTCCACGAGTGAAACTATAAGAAACAGGCAATTCCTCATCATCACGAACCAGCGAAACAGCTACCTTTTTCGGTTTTCCATCCACCGGCTGTGTATAGATTTCCCCATCGTATGTATAACAAAGCGTTCCGTCATTTCCCATCGAGAGGAATCTCACCGGATTAGTCTTAAACGAGGTGACAGGCTGTATTTCTTTCGGATTATCCAACGGGAAACGATAGACATTAAACGATCCGCCATTACGTTCACTCAAGAAATAAACCTGTTTGCCGTCAGGACTCAATACCGGATTACGGTCCTCACCAGCTACTTCAGTCAGGTTAGTATGCTTGCCGGTCTTTGTATCGTACATCCATACATCGCGAGTAATGGACGATGTATGATGCTTACGCCATTCACTTTCTACTCCTTTCTGATCCTGATACAAGAAGAAATCGCCCGACGGAGCATAGCAAACCATTTCAGCCGGTGTACCAAGCATCTGTTGCGTACGTCCGCCCGCTACCGGTACTTTATAAAGCTCAGTCATTCCCGATTTCGGGAAAAGCGCACTCGAAGCCGGGTCCTGAATAGAAGCCGAGAACACAACGTATTTTCCGTCAGGAGTAAAAGTCGACGGTATTTCAGAAGCTGAATTCATAGTCAGTCGCTTGGCTGTGCCTCCGTCGGCAGGCATTATGAACAGATCAAAATTCCCGAAGCGGTCGCTGGCAAAAGCAATCTGCTTACCATCGGGTGACCACACAGGGTTCGACTCATACGAATCTTGAGAAGTAAGGCGCACAGCTTCCCCTCCGGCGGCTTTTACTTTATAAATATCCCCCTTATAACAAAAGACAATTTCTTTACCATCGGGAGAAATATTTACATCACGCAGCCAAAGCGGAGTGATTGCAAATGCTGAAAAAGAGCTAGCTCCCAAAGCTAAAGTTACTAACAGTTTTTTCATGAACATATATTTTATAGTTTTCGCAAAGATAAGGATTAAAGCATGAAGAGAAAAAAAAGTGAAAAATAATTTGGAATATATTAGATAAATCACTTATCTTTGCAGCGTTTTCGAGAGAAAACAAAGAAAGTTTGGACTATGGTGTAATGGTAGCACAACAGGTTTTGGTTCTGTTTGTCCAGGTTCGAATCCTGGTAGTCCAACGGAAAACAGCCACGAGGAGTCCCCGGAAGATTATTCTTTCGGGGATTTTCTTTTATATACCTCCCTTAAAAATATTTACGTATCTTTGCACCGATTTTACAACGTGATTATAAACAATAACTAAGAAGAAAGGATTAACCGTGGCTAAGGACAATGACGTGGTATTAACCCCCATGATGAAACAATATTTCGACTTAAAGGCAAAACATCCCGATGCAGTTATGCTGTTCAGGTGTGGCGACTTTTATGAAACGTATTCGGAAGATGCCGTAACAGCTTCCGAAATCCTGGGAATCACGCTGACCAAACGTGCCAACGGACAGGGTAAAACGGTGGAGATGGCAGGATTTCCGCACCATGCGCTCGATACATACCTGCCGAAACTGATTCGCGCCGGCCGACGTGTAGCTATCTGCGACCAGCTGGAAGATCCGAAAACAACAAAAAAGCTGGTAAAAAGAGGTATCACCGAACTGGTCACTCCGGGTGTTGCCATCAGCGATAATGTGTTATCGTATAAGGAAAACAACTTCCTGGCTGCCGTACACTTCGGCAAGACAGCTTGCGGCGTCGCTTTCCTGGATATTTCGACGGGAGAGTTTCTTACCGCTGAAGGGCCTTTCGACTATATCGACAAGTTACTGAATAATTTTGCCCCGAAAGAAGTCTTGTTCGAACGGGGAAAGAAACCGATGTTCGAAGGTAACTTCGGCAGTAAGTTCTTTACCTTCGAGCTGGACGACTGGGTATTTACCGAAGCGTCTGCCCGTGAAAAGCTGCTGAAACATTTCGAAACCAAGAACTTGAAAGGTTTCGGAGTGGAACATCTGAAGAATGGTATCATTGCTTCCGGAGCCATTCTGCAATATCTGGATATGACGCAGCATTACCAGATCGGGCACATCACTTCGCTGGCGCGCATCGAAGAGGACAAGTATGTACGCCTCGACAAGTTTACGGTACGCAGCCTGGAGCTGATAGGCAGTATGAATGAAGGCGGAACCAGCCTGCTCGACGTCATCGACCATACCATCAGTCCAATGGGAGCCCGCCTGCTGAAGCGGGGGATTGTCTTCCCGCTGAAAGACGTGAAGCCCATCAACGAACGACTGGATGTAGTGGAATATTTCTTCCGCGAACCGGATTTCAAGGATTTTATCGAAGAGAAATTACATCTGATAGGCGATTTGGAACGTATTGTTTCGAAGGCTGCCGTAGGACGTATCTCTCCCCGTGAAGTCGTTCAGTTGAAAGTAGCCTTACAGGCGATAGAACCGATCAAGAATGCCTGTCTGAATGCCGACAACGAAAGCCTGCGAAAAATAGGAGAACAGTTGAACCTCTGCGCTTCCATCCGCGACAAGATTGCCAAAGAAATAAACAATGATCCTCCGTTGCTGGTCAACAAGGGAGGAGTGATTGCCGACGGAGTCAATCAGGAGCTGGACGAACTGCGCCACATTGCTTACTCGGGCAAGGATTACCTGCTGCAAGTACAACAGCGCGAAAGCGAACTGACAGGCATCCCCAGCCTGAAGATAGCCTACAACAACGTGTTCGGCTATTACATCGAGGTAAGAAATACGCATAAAGACAAGGTCCCGGCCGACTGGATACGCAAGCAGACACTGGTCAATGCAGAACGATACATCACGCAGGAACTGAAAGAGTACGAAGAGAAGATTCTGGGAGCGGAAGACAAGATTCTGATTCTGGAAACCCGTCTGTACAACGAACTGGTGGCAGAGCTTGCCGATTTCATCCCCGCCATCCAGATCAATGCCACGCAAATAGCCCGTCTGGACTGCCTGCTGTCGTTTGCCAATGCAGCCCGGGCCAACAAATATATCCGTCCGGTGGTAGCCGACGACGATATCCTCGACATCAAGCAAGGACGTCACCCGGTCATCGAGAAACAGCTTCCGGCAGGAGAGAAATACATTGCCAACGATGTGTATCTCGATACGGAAACGCAGCAGATCATTATCATCACCGGACCGAACATGGCAGGTAAGTCTGCCTTGCTCCGACAGACGGCACTTATCACCCTCATGGCGCAGATAGGTTGCTTTGTTCCTGCCGAAAGTGCGCATATCGGACTGGTGGATAAGATTTTTACCCGTGTGGGAGCCAGCGACAATATCTCGGTGGGCGAATCAACCTTCATGGTAGAAATGAACGAGGCGGCAGATATCCTGAACAACCTTTCGCCACGCAGTCTGGTATTGTTCGACGAGCTGGGACGCGGTACATCTACTTACGACGGTATTTCCATCGCCTGGGCTATCGTAGAGCATATACACGAGCACAAGCGCGCCCGTGCCCGTACGCTCTTTGCCACACATTATCACGAGCTGAACGATATGGAAGAGAGCTTCCCGCGTATCAAGAATTACAACGTTTCGGTGAAGGAAGTAGACAACAAGGTCATCTTCCTGCGCAAGCTGGAGCGGGGAGGAAGCGAACACTCGTTCGGTATTCACGTAGCAAAAATGGCAGGTATGCCCAAGACCATCGTGAAACGTGCCGACGAGATTCTGCACCAGCTGGAAAAAGAAAACCGACAGGAAGGCATGTCATCGCATCATAAGGTAGAACCTAAAACAGTTCATCAGGACGGAGTACAGCTGAGTTTCTTCCAGCTCGACGACCCTGTGCTGTGCCAGATACGTGACGAAATACTGAATCTGGACGTAAACAACCTGACTCCGCTGGAGGCGCTGAACAAGCTGAACGATATAAAGAAGATAGTAAGGGGGAAATAATACCCTCTACCTGCATATTATGATTCCCTGTGCTGCCGGAAAACAATATTCCGGCAACACAGGGAATGCTTATTTATCACACTTGAACTCAAAAAGGAACCCGTATGCCCGCCATCAGTCCGATGCTCTTGAAACTCAGCTTATACGGGTCGTGCATCTCCTCTTCGGTAGTTGCACCTTGCGATTCCACCTTGCTCTTCTTGATATCAGTCGTTCCAAAGCAACCGATATTGGCAAACACATCCAAATGAGACAACACACGGTAAGAAACACCACAATTTATATTTACTCCCCAAGAGTGTGCCGTCACCTTATATTCCGTTTCGTCCTGCCAACCTTTATCGGTATACCACAGATAACCGCCTCCGTAACTGACAGACAAGATGCAGCGGTCGGATATATCACAACTAAATTTCATCTGGGGACCCACGTAGTTAACCTGAATATCTTCGGATACCAATGCAGGACCTACCGAATAATTGCCTGAAGTAGAGAAGCTGGTGTACAAGGCTCCTATGCCAAACCTCTTGGAAAACTTGTAAAAGGCATCCACACTGCCCTGAATGCCTCCATCATAATTGCCCCGATAATGCAATCCGTACGGAGATAGATTCGAATTGAGCAACCAGCCATAACCTATTCCTGCGGAAACTTCTACCTTTTCAGCGTGGGATGATTCAACTTGGGCATGCAAGGAGCATGCAAGAAAAGTAAACAGAACTACTAGATAAACGTTTTTCATATGCGTAATGATTTAATTTATTCAACACACCAGAACAATAATCACACTAATAAAGACATTTCCCAAAATTATCAGATGTGACAATCCAACAAAACTAAGCCTCCCTTAGTAAACACGCTTCAAGTCAAGCTGCTTGAAGTTTTTATCATCCGAGATGTCAGTTCTTATCTGTAATTGGTCCTGAGAAAAATACAATATCCACCAGTTTTTAGTTAAAGAGTAGTCACTACCAGGAGCACGCTCTTCATCATAAATGCTCATAATTTTTGACTCATAACTGTACTGGAAAGCAGAGATATGACCATTTATGGTATATGTGCCATTTCCTTTATCATAAAAGACTATCTTAATTCCGGACGATCTTTCTACTTCTCCGTCAGACATTTCTGTCAATGTCCCTTCCCAGTATGTTTGTTCAATATGTCCGTCGAATACCTCCCAAGTAGGAACTGCATCGGTTTCATCGTTACATGACGACAAGGTGAACAACAGGAACATACATAACAGACTGCTTAAAAAATGAATTGTTTGGGTTCGCATAATACTCTCTAAATTTTTAATGGTTAACTGAATATACATCAAATCTTCGATTTTTGTATTACAAATGTAGAACAAAATCAAGCATCATACAAGGAAAAGAGGGTGACAAGAGGTAGACATTAATAAAGAATCAATGTATTGATAATCAAAACAATAAAATAATTTTTCAAAGAAAAAGGTAGACACAATGAAAAGAACGAGTGAGCGTGCTGCTTTTTAAGGTATATTTTAAGCAATTTTCAAGCAATTCACCGACAAAACAATCAAATTATTTATATTTGTAATAGTCTTACAAACATTCAGTATGAAAAATAAAACACTCATCATCATTGTCATCATAGCAGCAACCGCAGCCGCCCTTTCACTCGGCATTTACCAGAAAAGGACACACCAGATAAATGCTTCACTGTTGCAGATTGAGCAACTGATGTATGAAAGACCCGACAGTGCCTGGGAGATACTACAACACATGCCATCCATTTCGCAATTACGTAAAGAGGAACAGGCACTCCATGCACTGCTATTCACACAGGCACAATATAAAAACTACATTCCGGTGAAAAGCGATTCACTACTCCGGATAGCGGAAGCATACTATCGGACAAGCAACGATTCACTGCACAAGGCATGGACACTTTTCTATCTGGCACAGTATTACAGGGATTCGGATGAAAAGGAAAAAGCACTCTCATATTTTCAGCAGGCGAATATAGCAAGCCGGAATATAGAAAACAATCAATTCAAGTTCCTGCTCAACTTACACTGGGCAGGTCTATTAACTAACGAAGATGCCTACGAAAAGGGAATCGAAAAATATCAAACGGCAAACAGATACGCTATTTTACTGAAAGATACCTTAAAACAAATAAACCTATATGGAAAATGGGGATGGTGTTGTTTGCTAAAAGAAGAGGATGAACGTGCAGACAGCCTATTTAATGTCGGATTAACATTGTCCGCAACTACAAAAGACCGAATTTACGACAAATATCTATTAAACCGTTTATCTTTAACGGCAAGAGAAAGAAAAGATTACAAACGGGCACTGGAACTGGTAAACCGCAGTTTATCGCTCGCAAAGGATTCCACCGAGCTATATCCGTTATGGGGTAATAAGGGAAAAATCTTGCTGGAGATGAACCAATACGATTCGGCACACTTCTATTTAAGCAAGGATACGAGAGATTATGATCCATATTTCAGAGTATCCCGTTATTTAGACTGGAGTATATATGAAGAAAAAATAAAAAATCTTCCCAAAGCGCTGGAATACAGCAAGCGGTATGCCGAACTGCTGGATACCATCTATCAAGAACGGCTGGATTCTAAAGTGGCAAACCTCCAGCACAAATACGACTACTCCTTGATTCAGAGTGAAAACAAGCTGCTGAAAATCAAACGGCAAAGACTGTATATATCACTGACAGCCATCTGCATGGCGGTACTGACCGTAGCTGTCATATTCTTCTATAAACGCAGGGAAGAGAAGCGTAAACTGGCAGAACAGATGCGATCAAAAGACGACCTGATGAAGGAAATGAGGCTGCAACTGCAAGAAAAAACCATCGACCTGCATGCTGCACAGGAAAAAATCATCGAAAAGGAAACAGCTTTGGACAAAGAACTTTCACAAAGGGAAAAGATGAGGAGCGAATACTCTTCAAAGGAGGCTGCCATGAGAAAGGAAATCCTGCGCCACAGCGAAATCATCAGAAAAATGGAACAACTCAATAAAATGAGCCAGCAGGATAAAATACAAAGCCGGTCGGTAGTGCTCTCCGACGAGGAACAGGACAATCTGGCGGAAGTTATAAACATCTGCTACAACAACTTTACAGACCGGCTTTGGAAAAAGTTCCCGACACTGACAAAGGCGGACATCTCGCTTTGCTGCCTTATCAAAATCGGCATCTCAAACAGCAACATGCTTTACCTGCTCGACACCAGCAAGGTCGCCTTGAAGAAACGGAAAAACCGCCTCAAACACGACAAGATGGGTATGGACGAAAACGATTCGCTGGATGAGTTTATCATGGAATTCTGACAAGCATTATGCTCACTCTTTCACCCATACATGTTCTATCTCTACGACATACATTTTATGGAATCCGCCATGTCCTTCGCCGTACCAGCGGCTTACCAGTGAGGCATCGATAAACTGCTCGGGCTTTATCATATCGGCATACAGTTTTCTGCATTCCAGTACCATACGTGCCTGCTCGTAGGTAATGTTTCCTTCGGGAGTGGCAAAAGGTTTCAGTCCGGTAGCCGCTACCTTATCAATGTCACGCCCAGATTTGGAACCACAGATTTTATGTATATCTTTATGATCTTCGCCCAGGAAAGACAGGGTAAGCGTTTCTCCCTCTTCAATAAACTGGTAGGTATAACGCTCGGGACGGATGAAAATAAAGGCTACGGGCTTTGCCCACAAAACACCGGTTCCGCCCCAGCTTGCCGTCATCATGTTAAACTTTTCCTGTGTTCCGGCCGTTACCAGCATCCATTCCTTACTGATAGCGTCGAACATGTTATCTTTCAGTTCCGATACATTTATTTCTTTCATACATGCATATATTTAATGATTCATTCAGACAAAACTACTAAAATTATCGGTATTCTCCGACAAAAGAGTTCTTAATACAAAAACATTTTCAAAACAAAAAAACTGTATTAAAATTCAGAAAAATAAATTATCTTTGCCATCGATTGGTTCCGGAAGGTTGTTTCGACCCGACGGATTAAAAGGGAATCGGGTGAAAGTCCCGAACAGTCCCGCTGCTGTGAAGCTCATCAAGCACGTTGACAATTACTCATTGCCACTGGATAAAACCGGGAAGGTGTCAAAGCGTGTGAGTCAGTCAGAAGACCTGCCATCATTTTTATTAATTAACCGAACTCGTGGGATAGGACGGTTGAACGTTTTACATAATGCTTAACAAACTTTGCTATTCAGTAATGTTTACCCTGCTGGTGTGGGGTATAAACATGTGTGCACCCGTACATGCACAAAATAAGTTAGATAGTCTTCAACATCTGAACGAGGTTGTTGTGACGGCGCGTGCCGTACAGAAAGAGATTTTTCCGGTACAAGAGTTATCGGGCAGGCAGCTTCATCAGCTCAGTTCGCACAACGTGGCTGACGCATTGCGCTACTTTTCCGGCATACAGATTAAGGATTACGGAGGAGTAGGGGGACTGAAAACAGTGAATATCCGGAGCATGGGAACCAACCATGTAGGTGTGTTCTACGACGGCATCGAGCTGGGAAACGCACAAAACGGTACGGTCGATCTGGGAAGATTCTCGCTCGACAACATGGAGTCTGTCACGCTGTACAACGGGCAAAAGAGTGCCATCTTCCAGCCGGCAAAGGATTTCGGCTCGTCGGGTTCCATCTATTTACAGACACGGACGCCTCAGTTCGAAGAAGGAAAGAAGTATAACGTAAAAGCTTCGTTCAAGACAGGTTCGTTTGGTGTGGCAAATCCATCCATACTGTGGGAGCAAAAGCTTGGAGAACAGATAAGCAGTTCGTTCAGTGCCGAGTATCTTCACTCGTCGGGCAAGTACAAGTTTACTTACCGCATGCAGGAAGGATATGATACGACAGCGGTACGGCAGAACGGCGACCTGAATGCTTTGCGCGTGGAAGGAGGGCTGTTCGGACGAATTAATCAGGGATACTGGAAAGCGAAAGCTTATCTGTACAACTCGGAACGGGGATATCCGGGAGCTATCGTCCGCAACAAGTTCTCGCACGAGGACCGCCAGTGGGATACGAATTTCTTTACTCAGGGTACATTCAAGAAGGACTTTACACAGTGGTACAGCCTGCTTGCCAATGCAAAATATGCATACGACTACCTGCATTACCTGGCCGATCCTAACAAAGACGAGTCGCTGATGTATGTCAACAATCATTATTACCAGCAGGAAGTGTACACATCGGTAGCCAACCGCTTTAATCTGTTTCCGTGGTGGGAGGCAAGCTTTTCGGCAGATTATCAGTTCAATCTGCTGAATGCCGACTTGCGTGACTTTGTGTATCCGCGCCGGCATACACTGCTGGCGTCCATCGCTACGGCCTTGCGCTTCAAGCAAGTAGAACTTCAGGCCAGTCTGCTCGAAACGTACGTACACGATACGAGTTCGGGGACACCTGCTCCCGACAAGCAGAAGCTTACTCCTTCATTTTTCGTATCGTGGCGGCCTTTCCCGCAAAGCGGACTCAATCTGAGAGGTTTCTATAAACGTATCTTCCGGATGCCTACGCTGAACGACCTGTATTATACGTTTGTAGGAAATATCAATCTGGAACCGGAGTTCACTACGCAGTACGACTTAGGATTTACGTACAGCCGTACTTTCAACGGTACGTGGCTACGCTCGCTGGAAGTCCAGACGGACGTATATTACAATGAGGTGGAGAATAAAATCGTAGCCACTCCTACATCAAATTTCTTCCGCTGGACGATGGTCAATCTGGGAAATGTGGAAATCAGAGGGGTAGATGTTGCACTTCAGACCGGCTGGAAGATCGGACGTGAGCTGACGGTAAGCAACCGGATCAATTATACCTACCAGCGGGCACAGGACTTTACCGACCCTAAAAGTGAGTTTTACGGAGGGCAGATTCCGTATATCCCCTGGCACAGCGGTTCGGCTGTGGTAAACCTGCAATGGCGCTCGTGGGAAGCCAGCTACAGCTTTATCTATACCGGAGAGCGTTATTCTTCGCAGGCGAATATTCCTTATAACTATCAGTTGCCGTGGTACACCAGCGACTTCTCGGTTTCCAAAGGACTGAAGGTATGGAAGGGTGACCTGAAACTGACGCTGGAAGTAAACAACTTATTGAATCAGCAATATGAGGTAGTGACCTGCTATCCGATGCCCGGAACCAACTTCAAGCTGATTGCCCAATATAACTTTTAATCATTCGGACCATGAACAACTATCGTTTTTACCTGACCGTTTGCCTGATTTTATGCTTCCTGAGCGGATGCCGTCAGGAACTTCCGATGATTCGTTCGGAAGTGGAATATGTCACCATGCCTTCGGACCCGCAGTCTGTAGAAGGATTCTTTCTTGTCAACGAAGGGAATATGGGAAGCAACAAGTGTACAATCGATCATTTTGACGCACGTACAGGAAGTTATTTCCGCAATATTTATCCGGAACGGAACCCTGATGTGGTGAAGGAGCTTGGGGATGTGGGCAACGATATCGGCATTTACGGCAACCGGCTGTATGTCGTAGTGAACTGTTCCAACTTTGTGGAGGTGATGAATGTGCACACGGCAGAGCATATCGGCAGCGTGACTATTCCTAACTGCCGCTACATTGTTTTCAACGGCGACAAGGCGTATGTCAGTTCGTATGCCGGTCCGGTACAGATAGATCCGAACGCACGCCCGGGAAAAGTAGTGGAAATAGACCTCGAAACACTTCAGATTACACGGGAAGTAGTGGTTGGCTATCAACCGGAAGAGATGGTTATCAACAACGGACGGCTGTATGTGGCAAATTCCGGTGGATATCGTTTCCCCAATTACGACCGTACGGTTTCGGTAGTCGATCTACAATCGTTTCAGGTAGTCAACACGATTGATGTAGCTATCAATCTGCACCGAATGGAAATAGACAAGCAGGGACGGATTTATGTCAGCTCACGCGGAGATTATTACGGTGTAGGATCTGATATCTATGTCATCGACTCTCATACGGAAAAAGTAACCGGCAAGCTGGGTATCGCCGCCAGCGAAATGTGCATGGACGATAACCGGCTGTACACCATCAGCACCGAATGGAACTACAACACAGGGAAGAACCAGATTTCGTATGCTGTCTACGATACGGAAAAACAGGAAATCGTATCACGCAGCTTCATAACTGACGGAACGGAAAAGGAAATCACATTGCCTTACGGACTTGCCGTCAATCCGGAAACCAAGGAAATATATGTATGCGATGCCACGAACTATGTCACTCCGGGATATCTCTACTGTTTTTCGCCGGCAGGCAAGTTCCAGTGGAAAGTCCGTACCGGCGACATTCCTGCACACATCGCTTTTTCGACAGAAAAATTCTATTAATCAATAAATAACTTCAACGTTTTTAAAGATGAAAAAATTCACATTACAATCCATGTGGGCGATAAGCTTCTCGCTTATCATGTTTTCCGGAGTTTTTACATCTTGTAGTAATACAGATGATCCGGAAACTCCACCGACAACAGGTGAAAAATCACCTTACATAACCCGTGTACTCGATTTCCGTCCGGCTGTCGGACAGTTTGTCAACCAGCTTCCTGAATACAAGGAAGGAGATACTCAGGAGGATATGAACCGTAAAGTACTCGAAGCTATCGGAAATAACAAGATGGGTATGGTTTCACTGGGAGGCTTCGGCGGATATATCGTTGTAGGATTCGACCATACCATTGAAAACAAGTCCGGTTTATGCGACTTCCGTGTATTGGGAAACGCGTTTTATGCCAACGGAGCATCGGATTATGGAAGTAGTGAACCCGGAGTCATTCAGGTATGCTAT
>ERZ779920.186-NODE-186-length-12048-cov-2.03719_pt1 | contig 12048 bp, 10 predicted proteins | sample MGYA00511065_ERZ779920 | MGnify/ENA primary metagenome ERZ779920 (study PRJEB29588, sample SAMEA2162880) | human gut metagenome | biome: human gut; feature: human-associated habitat; material: faeces | place: Denmark | collected 2008/2010 ... | reverse complement strand
AGGCTATTCTTGACTTTAATGGTTCGGGACTTTCGTTGATGGAAATCAGTCACCGCGCTAAAGACTTCCAGCCGGTGGTAGACGAGGCTGTTGCCTTGTTTAAGGAACTTCTGAATATTCCGGAAGGGTATTCGGTACTTTTCCTGGGTGGAGGAGCAAGTATGGAGTTCTGTATGGTTCCTTATAATTTCCTTGAAAAGAAAGCTGCATATCTTAATACAGGTACATGGGCAAAAAAAGCTTTGAAAGAAGCGAAGGCATTCGGTGAAACAGTTGAAGTAGCTTCTTCCGAAAAAGACGGATATACTTATATTCCGAAAGATTATACAGTACCGGCAGATGTGGATTATTTCCATATTACTACAAACAATACGATTTATGGAACAGAACTCCATGCCGATTTGGATGTGAATGTTCCGATGGTTGCCGATATGTCATCTGATATATTCTCTCGCCCGATTGATGTTTCAAAATATATCTGTATCTATGGCGGTGCACAGAAAAACTTGGCACCGGCAGGTGTTACTTTTGTCATTGTGAAAAATGAAGCTTTGGGCAAAGTCTCACGTCATATCCCTACCATGTTGAATTATCAGACTCATGTTGATAAAGGCTCTATGTTTAATACACCTCCTGTAGTTCCTATTTATGCAGCTTTGCAGACATTGCGCTGGATAAAGGCTCAGGGTGGAGTAGAAGAAATGCAACGCCGTGCTAAACAGCGTGCAGATATGTTGTATGCTGAAATCGACCGTAATAAATTGTTCCGCGGAACGGTTACAGATAAAGGTGATCGCTCTTATATGAATATTTGCTTTGTAATGGCAGACGAATATAAGGATTTGGAGGCAGACTTCTTGAAGTTTGCTACAGATAAGGGAATGGTTGGTATCAAGGGACATCGCTCAGTAGGTGGATTCCGCGCTTCTTGTTACAATGCCATGCCTGTAGAAAGCGTTCAGGCTCTGATAGACTGCATGCAGGAGTTCGAAAAAATGCATTAATTTATAGTCGTTTATAAAGGCACACAGACCTGCACGGATAGATAGTGTGCGGGTATGTGTGCCTTTTTTATTTATATTAAATCTGATAGTTATGAAAGTTTTAGTAGCAACAGAAAAACCGTTTGCAAAAGTTGCAGTCGACGGTATTCGTAAGGAAGTAGAAGCTGCTGGTTACGAACTGGCTTTACTTGAAAAATATACAGAAAAAGCACAGCTCCTTGAAGCTGTAAAAGATGCCAATGCTATTATTATCCGTAGTGATATTATTGATAATGAAGTGTTTGATGCCGCTCCCGAATTGAAGATCGTAGTTCGTGCTGGAGCTGGTTACGATAACGTCGATCTGGAAGCTGCTACTGCACATGGCGTTTGTGTGATGAATACTCCGGGACAAAATTCAAATGCAGTTGCTGAGTTGGCTTTCGGTATGATGATTATGGCGGTTCGAAATTTCTACGACGGTAAATCGGGTACGGAACTGATGGGTAAGAAGCTGGGTATTCATGCATACGGTAATGTAGGACGCAATGTGGCTCGTATAGCAAAAGGAATCGGTATGGATATTTATGCTTATGATGCTTATTGTCCGAAAGAGGTGATGGAGGCTGATGGTATAAAACCGGTTGATTCTGTTGAAGAGTTGTATGCTACTTGTAACGTGGTGTCTTTGCATATTCCGGCTACTGCCGAAACCAAAAACTCGATTAACTATGACTTGGTAAATCGTATGCCGAAAAACGGTCTGCTGGTTAATACTGCCCGTAAGGAGGTGATTAATGAAGCGGATTTGCTTCGCCTGATGAATGACCGTCCGGACTTGAAATATGTAACTGATATTATGCCGGCACATCATGAAGAGTTTGCCGATCATTTTCCGGGACGTCTACTCCGAAGAAGATGGGTGCACAGACAGCTGAAGCAAATATCAATGCCGGTATTGCAGCTGCTCGTCAGATTGTGGGCTTCTTGAAAGATGGTTGTGAGAAATTCCGTGTAAATAAAAAGTAACTCTTTTATTTGTGCATAAATGAAACTGACCGCATACGAACGGCATTCGCTGATTCCATTGGGGATCGGAGCTTCCTTGCTGCTGGTGAATTCTTTGTGCAGGTCGTTTCTGGATGATTTCTGGAAAGGATTTCTGTGCGGCATGGCATTGATGTTTTTCCTTTATGCGCTGTGGACGTTAGTGTTATTTTTTAAACGAAATTTCAAGCATTATGGCAATAGTTAAACCTTTCAAGGGTGTTCGTCCGCCGCAGGACTTGGTGGAGCAGGTAGCTTCCCGCCCTTACGACGTGTTAAACTCGGCTGAAGCCCGCGAAGAGGCGAAAGGCAACGAGAAATCTTTGTATCACATCATCAAGCCGGAGATTGACTTTCCGGAGGGAACGGATGAGCACGACCCGCGTGTGTACGACAAGGCGGTAGCGAATTTCCGGATGTTCCAAGAAAAGGGCTGGCTGGTGCAGGACGACAAACCGTGTTATTATATTTATGCCCAGACCATGAACGGCAAGACGCAGTATGGACTGGTGGTAGGAGCTTACGTGCCCGACTACATGAACGGGGTGATCAAGAAGCATGAGCTGACGCGCCGTGACAAGGAGGAGGACCGCATGAAGCATGTGCGGGTGAACAATGCGAACATTGAACCGGTGTTCTTTGCTTACCCGGAAAACAAGACGCTGGATGCCGTGGTGGCTAAATATACGGCTCAGAAACCGGTGTACGACTTTGTGGCACCGGATGACGGCTTCGGCCATCAGTTCTGGGTAATTGATGACGATAAGGATATTGAAGCTGTGACAGAAGCGTTCAAAGAAATGCCTTCGCTTTACATTGCTGACGGACATCATCGTAGTGCGGCAGCAGCACTGGTAGGGGCTGAAAAGGCGGCTCAGAATCCGAACCATCGGGGTGATGAAGAATACAACTACTTTATGGCAGTGTGTTTTCCGGCAGAGCAACTGACTATTATCGACTATAATCGTGTCGTGAAGGATCTGAACGGACTGACTCCGCAAGCCTTCCTTGAAGCGTTGAAGAAGAACTTTGTGGTGGAGGAAAAAGGTACGGACATCTACAGACCGGCCGCCTTACATAATTTCTCTCTTTATCTGGAGGGAAAATGGTACAGTCTGACGGCCAAACCGGGCACTTACGACGATAACGACCCGATTGGGGTGCTGGATGTCACGATTTCTTCCAACCTGATTCTGGACGAGATTCTCGGCATCAAGGATTTGCGCTCAGATAAGCGTATCGACTTTGTGGGCGGTATTCGCGGACTTGGTGAACTGAAGAAGCGGGTAGACAGTGGTGAAATGAAGATGGCGCTTGCACTTTATCCGGTTTCCATGAAACAATTAATGGACATTGCAGATACCGGAAATATTATGCCGCCTAAGACTACTTGGTTCGAACCTAAGCTTCGCTCCGGTCTGGTGATACATAAGCTGGAGTAAGTGTATGATGGAATAATATTAGTTTTATATGGGATTTCTTTTGCTGTATAAAATTGCAAAGCAGAATTGGCTTATGTTTTTATGCTGCTGCAGTAAGTCCCGGCCAACACTGGCGAGTGATAATAGCAACTTTAACAGTTAGCTTGTACTGGGAAATATTCTTTTCGGCAAAGATTAATCCGATATATAGTGAGGTCAGGAGATTTTAGCGAAAATGTCCTGACCTTTTTTATGATTGTGCCAAATGTTTTTTACTTAAATTGTGTACCTTTGCATCCGGTTTTGCAAAAGTAACAGATATTTCATGGCTAGTAATACATTCAAAGGTTTTGTTTATGGAGCAGTGGCAGCTGCCAGTTATGGACTGAATCCTCTATTTACTCTGCCTCTTTATGCTGATGGAGTAAGTGCTGATTCGGTATTGTTTTACCGTTACGGACTAGGTGTAGTGATGCTTGCTTTGCTGATGAAGGTGCAGAAACAGTCGTTTGCATTGCATCGTAGCGAAGTATTGCCTTTACTTGTTATGGGGATGCTGTTTGCATTTTCCTCGCTTACTCTTTTTCAGAGTTATAATTATATGGATGCAGGCATTGCTTCTACCATTCTGTTTGTTTATCCGGTATTGGTTGCTGTTATTATGGCTGTTTTCTTTAAGGAGAAAGTTTCTGTTATAACAGCTGTTTCTATTGCTTTGGCTTTTGTTGGCATATCCTTATTGTACAAGGGTGAAGGTGGAAAGACGTTAAGTTTAATCGGAGTTTTACTTGTCTTTATATCCTCACTTACGTATGCTATTTATATTATAGGAGTGAATCGTTCGTCGCTGAAAGACATGCCTACTGCAAAACTTACATTTTATGCTTTATTGTTTGGCTTGAGCGTATTTGTTGTCCGTTTGAAGTTCTGTACGCATCTCGATCCTATCAGTACTCCTTGGCTGTGGATCAATCCGATAGGGTTAGCTTTATTCCCGACTGTAATATCTTTAGTCGCCATGACTAAGTCTATACACTATATAGGTTCTACTCCTGCGGCTATTTTAGGTGCTTTGGAGCCGATTACAGCCTTATTCTTCGGTGTCCTGGTGTTTGGTGAACGCCTTACGCCGCGCATTATTTTAGGAATTATTCTTGTGCTGTCGGCCGTTACACTGATTATTGTAGGAAAGTCGCTGGTTAACAGAATCCGCGTACATGTATTGCATAAATAAATACTTGAATCTGATATAAAAACGAACTATTTTGGAAGATACTTATAAAACCATTGAAGGACAGTCAGAGTCTGTTTATACAGAGAAGCGAAGCAAGTTCATAGCCATTGCTATCCCAGTGCGTACACTTGCCGAAATAAAACAATATTTGGAAGAGTACCAGAAAAAGTACTATGATGCACGCCATGTATGCTATGCATATATGCTTGGAGCTGAACGGAAAGATTTTCGTGCTAATGACAATGGAGAACCTTCAGGTACAGCCGGAAAGCCTATCTTAGGACAAATCAATTCGAATGAACTGACCGATATTCTGGTTATTGTGGTGCGTTATTTCGGAGGAATTAAATTAGGTACCAGTGGATTGATTGTGGCCTATCGGACAGCAGCCGCACAAGCAATAGCCGAAGCGACGCTGATAGAAAAAACGGTAGATCAGGATGTGACGGTTGCTTTTGAATATCCTTTCATGAACGATGTAATGCGTATTGTAAAAGAAGAATCTCCCGAGATATTGGAACAGTCGTACGATATGGACTGTTTCATGCGCCTTCGCATCCGCAAATCTTTGATGCCTCGTCTGCGTTCTCGTCTGGAAAAGGTAGAAACACTTCGTTTCCCCGAAGACGATGTAACATCTTTGTAATAATTATGACATAATCAAGTTACGTGTGCCTTGTACTTTTGCTATCGAAATAAAAAGCAGAAGTATAGTGAATAAGAAAAATTTAAAAACACGATGTGCCTTTATCGCAGGCTTGTTAGGATGTGTGGCTATGCCGGCGCATGCCGAAGATAGCAACAAAGAAGAAACCCCGAAAGGCAAGGCTATTATTACGATTTTTTCTGATATCCATTCCGGCTTTGGTCATGTGAATGATGACCGTGGTTTTAATTTAGACCGAGCGTACTTGGGATATCAGTATGATTTGTCGAAAGAACTTCAGTTAAAGGTAGTTGCCGATTTCGGACAGTCTAAAAGTGTTGATGATCATCAGCGTATAGGTTTTGTTAAAAATGCCCAGATATCATGGAAACGTGAAAAGTGGACATTACACGCAGGTTTGATTTCTACTACCCAGTTTAAGTTTCAGGAAAGCTTCTGGGGTAAGCGGTATGTGATGAAATCTTTCCAGGATGAGTATAAGTTCGGAAGCAGTGCCGATCTTGCTGTATCGGCAGCTTACGATTTCAACGATTATGTATCGGCAGACGTTATTCTTGCCAATGGCGAAGGTTACAAAAAACTTCAGGTAAAAGATGGTCTGCAATATGGGGCAGGAGTGACATTGATGCCTGTCAAGAATCTTTTTATCCGTCTGTATGGTTCTTATAATGAAGCTTCGGAAGAATCAGGTAAAGGTATAACAAATCTGGCTTCTTTCATCGGATATAAACACAAGTCATTTTCTCTGGCGGCAGAATATAATTATCAGAAAAATGCCAGCTACACAGACGGACAAGACCAGAGCGGCGTGTCAGCCTATGCAACGGTCAACTTGTCTAAGAAAGTCGGAGTCTTTGGTCGTTGGGACTATCTTACTTCAAAAAACAAATGGAATGAAGAAGATGATGGTATGGCAGGACTTGTAGGAGCGGAGTTCCGGCTTGGAAAATACATAAAGCTTTCTCCTAACTTCCGGATATGGTCGCCCAAGGCAGGAAGTATGCCCAATTCATATTATGCTTATCTGAACGCTTCTTTCTCCTTTTGAAATTATCAAAGAGATTTTTAAATATAAGAAAATTCAATTTATTAAATTAATAAACAATGAAAAAACATTATTTGCCTTTGGTGGCAGGTATAATGGCTATTGCCGTTACTGCATGTGGTGGACAAAAATCATCAACTGAATCTGTAGAATTAACTGGTGCGGGAGCAACTTTCCCATTACCTTTCTATAACATGAGCTTTGAAGGATATGGTGCTACACACGATAATAAAGTTTCTTATGGTGGCATTGGTAGTGGTGGTGGAGTACGTAACCTGAAAGATGGTATCGTAGACTTTGCCGGAAGTGATGCTTTCTTGAGCGATAAGGAAATGTCAGAAATGGAACCTGTAGTACACATCCCGACATGTATGGGAGCTGTGGTATTGGCCTACAATTTACCGGATGTAGTTAAATTGAACTTGTCGGGTGATGTTATTGCTGATATTTATGCTGGAAAGATAACAGACTGGAATGATGCACGTTTGCAGGAACTGAATCCGGATGTGAAATTGCCTGCAAAGAAGATAATTCTTGCATATCGTTCGGATGGTAGCGGTACAACATTTGTATTTACCGATTATTTGTCTAAAGTCAGCGAAAGCTGGAAAAATACTTTCGGATCAGGTAAAACAGTGGATTTCCCTGTCGGACAGGCTGCAAAAGGCAATCCGGGTGTAGCTGGTATCATTGCACAGACTCCGTATTCATTGGGATATATTGGTTCTGAATATGCTTTCGCACAGAAAATTCCTTATGCAGCTGTAAAGAACCAGCGTGGTGAGCTGATCACTCCGTCTACAGAAAGTATCTCGGCTGCTGCCGGTGATATTCCTCAGGACACTCGTTGTTCTATAACCAATGCCGATGCAGCAGGAGCTTATCCTATCAGCTGTTTTACCTGGTTGCTGATTTACAAGGAACAGAATTATTCAGACCGTTCGGAAGCACAGGCTAAAGCTACATTGGATTTGATGCAATATATGTTAAGCGACAGCGTACAGCAGACTACTGCTACCGTACACTATGCTCCGCTGCCTAAGAAAGCTGTTGAACAAAGTCTGGCAAACCTTAAGACTGTTACTTATCAGGGACAGCCGATTCTGAAATAATAGATTATTACTGCAAAGCTGATATTTTATGCAAGACAAAATTTTTAGAGTTTTACTTATTCTGTCGGCTGTTGTTATTCCTATCATCGGTGGGGGAATCGTATATTCCCTCACTGCCGATGCCTCCGGAGCGTTCGAACATTTTGGTTTCTGGAATTTTATCTTCTCCGACGACTGGGTAACGACGGCAGGAAAAGAAAGCTACGGAGCACTTCCGTTTATTACCGGAACATTGCTTACTACAATTCTTGCTCTGCTGATGTGTATTCCGTTCTCTTTGCCGGTTGCCTTGTTTACAGGTGAGTATTTCCGTGGAAAGAAAATTGCAGCAGTGCTGGGAACCGTTACCGATCTGCTGGCTGGTATTCCTTCTATTATTTATGGCTTGTGGGGATTTTATGTATTGCGTAACGTATTCATGCATTTAAACCTTTCTCCGCAAGGTTCGGGAATCCTTACTGCGGCTTTTGTGTTGGCTATTATGATTGTACCTTATGCAGCTTCTCTGAGTTCGGAGTTTATCAAAATGGTTCCTTCCGATTTGAAAGAAGGAGCATATGCTATGGGAGCAACCCGTGCAGAAGTTATCCGGAGAGTGGTTTTCCCTATGGCAGGATCGGGTATCTTTTCCGCTTATATTTTGGCTATCGGACGTGCTTTGGGAGAAACGATGACAGTTACAATGCTGATTGGTAACACCAATCAGATGCCTGAGACCTTGCGTACTACAGGTAACACGATGGCTAGTATCATAGCCAATCAGTTTGGTGAAGCCGACGGACTGAAACTTTCGTCATTGATTGCCATCGGTTTGTTATTGTTCCTTATAACAGCTGTTATCAATATGATTGGAAAAATATTGATACGCAAGGCAAGACATGTGTAATCTATAAAATAGAATTTGTATAAATGGTACGTGATAATAACATTCGAATCCGTATATTCAAGAATCGGTTGCTTTATGTGCTGGTGTGTGTGCTATCCGGACTGACAGCGATCCCTTTGCTTGCTATTTTGGGAGAAGTGCTGATAAAAGGATGGAAACAGTTGGGATGGTCATTCATTACCGAGGCAACTCCCAATGCATATAAGGCGATGCAGGCTGTTTCGGCGGGGCAGGATATTCCGGGAGGTATTGCCAATGGAATTGTGGGTACTTTCCTGATGTTGATGCTTGCTGCCGTAGTTGCTATACCAGTGGGTGTGTTCTGTGGAATCTGTTTGTCTGAATATCGGAAAAACTGGTTTGCAACAATTGTCAGTTACCTTACTGACTTGCTTCAGGGTACTCCTTCTATCATTATCGGTATTATTACATATATCTGGGTGGTAGTGCCGATGAAAGGTTATTCGGCTATAGCCGGAAGCGTGGCACTGTTCATTATGATGCTGCCTCTTATCATCCGTTCTACAGAAGAAACAATGAAAGTGCTGCCGGAAACATTGAAAGAGGCTGGACTGGCGCTGGGAGGTAGTTACTGGCGTGTTATGCTGCAGGTAATGCTGCCTTCTGCTTTGGGAAGTATCTTTACAGGTATCTTGCTGGCTATATCGCGTGTAGTAGGTGAAACAGCTCCGCTGATGTTTACTGCACTGGGAGGAGCTGCTATCAGTTGGAATATGACTAAGCCGATGTCGGCCGTTCCCTTGCTTATCTGGGAATTCTTCAATGACCCTAACTTGCAAAGCCTGATTTGGGGAGCCTCACTGTTCCTGCTTACTTTTGTACTATGTCTGAACTTATTAGCAAAACGAATCGCAAAGAAATGGAAAATATAAAAGAACCGATATTACAAATAAAGGATGTCTGTATTTCATATACATCCAGTACGATGGCTGTGAAGCATGTGTCGGCAGACATTCAGAAAAATACAATTACGGCTATCATGGGACCTTCGGGTTGTGGAAAGAGTACTTTACTGCGTGCCGTAAACCGTATGCACGAACTCTATAAAAATATTCGTGTGACAGGTGAAATTCTGTTGAATGGCGAAAACGTGCTTCAGATGCAACCGATGGAAGAACGTCGCCGTATCGGTATGGTATTTCAGCGTCCGAATCCGTTTCCGACCATGAATATTTACGATAATGTACTGGCTGGCTATTTATTGAATGGAATCCGCCTTTCCAAATCGGAAAAAGATGAAATCGTAGAGCGTAATTTGCGTAGTGTTGCTCTGTGGGATGAAGTGAAGGACTCACTTACCAAACGTGGTACATTCCTTTCAGGAGGACAGCAGCAGCGTTTGTGTATCGCCCGTTCGCTTGCGTTGAAACCGGATGTGCTGCTGATGGACGAACCTACTTCTGCCTTGGACCCTATTGCAACCAAGTATATAGAAGAACTGATGGACGGTCTGAAGAAAGATGTTACTATCTTGATCGTTACCCACAACATGTCGCAGGCTATGCGTATATCCGACTATTCGATGTTTATGTATATGGGTGAACTGATAGAGTATGACCGTACAGACAAGATGTTTGATAACCCGACAGACGAGCGTACACGTGCTTATCTGACAGGAAAAATGGGATAAGGTCATACTTGTAACTATTCTGGGTACTCCGGAGCAGACGGGAAAAATGGATGTTTTTCCGTTTGCTCCGGAGTGTTTTTTTAAGGAATTGCAACAAACAGGCAAAGTGGTTTGTTTATTAGGTAAAAGATTCTTTTTTTGAAATTTTTTTATTACTTTTACAATGAACATTAACCTCCTTGCTATGAAAAAGGGCTTCTCCATATTGCTGTTGACCGTTTGCTTGTTTTTATTTGCCTGCGGCGAACAACAAACCGGTATGCCCCGTCTGTCAGAAGAAACAGAACTAACTCCCGACAGTCTTCTTCTTCCGGTTCTTCCGGCTCATACTCCGGAACTTCTCGTTGCGGCTGATATCAATCTGACCAAGGATTTGCTCTACGATAAATATACACTTGAGGATACTTATCCCTATGGTGATACCGTGCGCAGTTTCAAATGGGAAACGATACGGAAGTGTCTTGCCTTTATCGAAAACATGCATCGTGATACGTCGCAATGGGTAGTGTTGCGAAACTATAAAAACCTAAATAGTGAGGCTCCTCTGGTACGACGTTATATACGGAATGCTTATGGACGGGTCGCCGATACACTTGGCGTGGAGCGATATCAGTCTGTTCCCTTGTATCTAACGACAGATTCTTCTGTCCCGGAACGTTATGGACGTGACGGCTCGCTGGCATATCTCCGTGGAAAGGCTGGCAGTTTCCTGCGTATAGCTCCGGTGGTGGAAGATGAAGAATATCTTGTACCGCCGCGCTATCTTCGTGTCTTGCCCGACAGCACTGTTTTTCACTATGTCGTTTTTGTCGACCGGGGCGATCAGAATATAGCAACTTTAGAACGTCTGTCAGAAGGTGAGTGGGTGATACGAAGCATGAATCCGGCTACTACAGGCGTGCATCGTCCGCCTTATGCTCAGGAAACGCCATTGGGAATGTTTCTGCTTCAGGAAAAGAAAACAAAAATGGTGTTCCTGAAAGACGGAGGTTCAGCTACGGGCGGATATGCTCCTTATGCCTCACGGTTTACCAACGGGGCATATATACATGGAGTGCCCGTTAATGTACCCCGTACAGCAATGATAGAATACAGCTGGTCGCTGGGAACCATTCCCCGTTCGCACATGTGTGTGCGTAATGCTACTTCACATTCCAAGTTTATATTCGACAATATGCCTGCCGAAGCTACGCTGATAGTCGTAATAGAGTGAATAAATAATAAAACTTGTTGCTTTTAACTATCTGATAATAAATAGTTACAGATAAAATGAGTAATTTTGCAGCCGTTATTTTTAAGAAAGACCATGCTGCGTATATCATTAACTGTATTTTTCCTGTTAGTTTCTTTTTTGTATTCCTTTACCGGACTAGGTGAGGGAGCATCTGCCGTACCTGAAGTTAAAAGTATGGCAAAACCCGACCGGTGTGCTGAACTTTTTAGAGAAATGCAATTGGAGGGTGAAGTGAATTACACCGCTTTTCGTCAGGCGGTAACAGGATATTACCGGATTGCTCAGCGCAAAAAAGAAATACTGACTCTGATAGATTTTTCCAAACCTTCTACCGAAAAGCGTCTGTATGTATTTGATATGAAAGAAAAGAAAATGCTTTTTTCTTCGGTAGTAGCTCATGGAAAGAATAGCGGAGGAGTATATGCAACGTCTTTCTCCAATGAATATGGCTCGTACAAAAGTTCATTGGGATTCTATCTTACGGCTTCTACCTATCAGGGAAAGAACGGTTATTCGTTGATACTCGACGGATTGGAGAAAGGTATAAACGATCGCGCCCGCGAACGTGCCATCGTAGTACATGGAGCTGCCTATGCCGATCCTTCCGTCATTCGTGCAGGGGGTAGGCTAGGAAGAAGTTTCGGATGTCCTGCCGTTCCGCAAAAACTTTCCCGGCCGCTTATCGATACCATCAAAGGAGGAAGTGTGATGTATATCTATGCCGCTACTCCCGAGTATCTTGCACAGAGCCATATCCTGAACTCCAAA
>ERZ779920.161-NODE-161-length-13693-cov-2.13902_pt1 | contig 13693 bp, 10 predicted proteins | sample MGYA00511065_ERZ779920 | MGnify/ENA primary metagenome ERZ779920 (study PRJEB29588, sample SAMEA2162880) | human gut metagenome | biome: human gut; feature: human-associated habitat; material: faeces | place: Denmark | collected 2008/2010 ... | reverse complement strand
TTACCTGATCGTACTGGCATTGGGTACTTAGACCGGAATCTAAAACTTTTACCCTACCAATCAGTTTAGCAGATTGCGGAACAGAATCGCCTACTTCATATAAGTGAACTTCTTGTGCCGTTACAATAGGAGTATGAGTACTTTTTATCTCTGTTAGAACTTTGGGAGCACAGCTACCCAAAAATAAAGTCAAAAGATATAAGACAGAAGATTGAATGATTTTTTTCATATATTCAGATTTAAATGGTTTAATTATTACATCATCGAAACCCACACAATACCCAGTACAACCGATACAATGGTGGCTATCAGTCCGGGCATCATAAACGAATGGTTCAGCAGATATTTGCCTATTCGTGTTGTTCCGGTAGTATCAAAGTTTATGGCGGCTATCACTGTCGGATAGTTGGGCAGGAAAAAATAACCGTTCACAGCTGGGAAAAGCGCGATAAGCATATAAGGAGAAATGCCTAGTGCTATGCCGAGCGGTAACAGAGAACGAACGGTAGCTGCCTGACTGAATAACAAGATGGACATCAGGAACAAGGCCACACCAAACAGCCAAGGCATATCGGTAACAAGGCCGAAAATATTCTCTTTCATAACTTCCATGTTTCCTGCGATGAAGGTATCTCCCATCCATGCGATACCAAAAATTGCAACTACGGCCTGCATTCCTGCATTGAAAACAGAACCTTTTGCTGCCTTTATACCATCTGTTTTTGTGAATAGCAAAATGAGTGAGGCGGCAGAAAGCATCAACACTTCGATAATGTGCGACATCTCCATTTGAACTTCACCTTGAGCTGTTGTAAATGTCGGGCGGAGTCCGTCGATAGATCCGAATAAAACGATTCCTATCGTGGCAGCCAAAAAGAGAATGACAGAAGTAAGTGCCTTACCATGACTTGCCACTTCTGTGGTATGATAACCATCACCGGAAATTTCACCAGCTGCCAGTCGTCTTTGATATTCAGGGTCATCTTTCAGTTCCTTGCCGACTTTCATCGAATACAATGCACCGAGAAGAACTCCAGCCAGCGTACAGGGAATGGAAATCTTCAGGATATCGAACAGCGAAATGTTATATCCGGCAAGCATACTGAGCATAGCAACCGTTGCTGCCGATATCGGGCTGGCAGTAATAGCCTGCTGCGAAGCGATAACTGCGATACCCAGCGGACGTTCCGGACGAATACCTGTATCTTTGGCAACCTCGGCAATAACGGGAAGAACAGAATAAGCCACATGTCCTGTTCCTGCAAAAAAGGTAAAAAAGTAAGTCACAAACGGGCTTAGCAATGTAATATGATGCGGGTTCTTTCGCAAAATCTTCTCTGCCCACTTCACCATCAGGTCCAGTCCGCCTGCTGCTTGCATACAACTTGCTGCCGCAATGACAGCAACAATCATAAGCATTACATCTATCGGAGGTGCAGTGGGTTGAAGTCCGAATACAAAGGTCAGCACAGCAAGACCAAGTCCGCCCAATATTCCCAGTCCGATACCGCCTACTCTTGCACCGATAATTATCGCCACAAGGACAAATAATAATTGTAATATCATAAGAATATTTATGAAATAATTAATACAAGTTTTATTCTTTTCTCCAGCCGTAGTCGTTGTGATAAACCATCAGCTTACTCATTCCGCCGTCGATGGTCAGGCATTGTCCGTTGATGAAAGAATTGCGTTCGTCGCAGAGAAACTCTACAGCACGGGCGATATCTTCAGGCTCTCCTACCCGTTGTGACGGATGTTGCATGATATCTTCTTCAGTGTAGTCGGGAACATAACTTTCGTCGTGGAACTTACCTGTATCAATCCATCCCGGTGCTATAGCATTGACACGGGCTATGCCGGCGAGGCTTACGGCAAGCGCATGGGTCAGTGCGGTAATGCCTCCTTTAGCTGCTGTATAAGCTTCTGTATCGGACTGTGACTGAAACGCACGGGTTGAGGAAAGGTTTACAATGGAACCAACACCGGCAAAATGGTGCATGAAGAGCTTGCTAAGCAGATAAGGAGCTGCAACACCGACGCGCTGTACATACAAGAAATCATCGTAACTACATCCGCTGAGGATTCCTCCTTTCATCAAGCAAGCATTGTTTATCAGGCAATGTATTCCTTGTGGAGTTTCTTCTATCACTCTCGCCGCAAACTTTTGCAATACTTGTTCGTCGGCAATATCTCCTGTAAAGCCATAAACATTCATTTGTTTGGCACATAATTTTTCCGTTACAGTCGCAACAGCGTCCACATCCATATCTATAAAATAGACTGCATTACCTTGCGATGCAAAATACTCTACCAGGCAGCGCCCTATCCCTTTGGCTCCGCCAGTTATAACTATTGTTCTCATTGATTGTTATTTTCTTGTTTGCAAAAATACGGAAATTCATGAGTTCTCCCTATCTTTGTGCCCGATTTTATCAACCGTAACTAGCATGAAACCACAATTATTGATAGCATCTCCTGTATCTGGAAGCGGAAAAACTACTTTTACGCTGGGATTGTTGCGTGTTTTGCAGCAGAGGGGATTGCGTACACAAACGTTTAAATGTGGCACTGACTGCATAGATACTCAGTATCATTCCATTGCTGCTGGTTACGATTCTGTAAATCTGGATGCCTGGCTGGCATCCGACAGTCATATCCAGTCTGTTTATAATAAATATGCAGAAAAGGCAGATGTATGTATAACTGAGGGGAGCATGGGACTCTTTGATGGCTATAATCGTATGCAAGGGAGTAATGCTCATATTGCGCGATTATTGAAGATACCCGTAATATTAGTGGTCAACGCACGTGCAACTGCATATTCAGTAGCGCCTGTATTGTATGGATTCAAACATTTCAAGAATTTGGTTCATGTAGCAGGTGTTATTTTTAATCAGGTTGCTTCATCCGTTCATTTAAATTTGTTGCGTGAAGCTTGCGTCGATGCAGGTGTAGAATGTCTGGGATATTTACCTATAATAGATGATTTTAAATTGCCTTCCCGCCATTCTGGCTTGACACTGACAGCTAGGCGTTCTATAGACGAACAAATAGACCAGATCGCTTCTCTAGTGGACAAATATGTGAATGTAAATAAGTTGTTAAGTTTATGTGAACGCATTTTCCCCTGTCAGCATATTCTTCCTTACATATCTGATTCGGAATTAGAAAACAGACCGATAACAAACAGTAAAAAGTTACGTATAGCTATCGCACGCGATCCGGCCTTTTGTTTTTTATCGCGTGAAACGATTGATTCCTTATCACGAAACGGACAAATTACCTATTTTAGTCCTGTATATGGCAGTGACCTTCCGGAAGCTGATCTGGTTTATATTCCAGGAGGATATCCGGAATTGTTTGCACGTCAGCTATATCGCCGGAAACGATTATTCGGACAGCTTCGCAACTATATTGAGAATGGGGGCAAACTGCTGGCCGAATGTGGGGGAATGCTCCTGCTTTCACACTCTATAACCGCACGTCGTGGGGGAACTGCCTATGAAATGGCCGATATCTTTCCTTTTAATTTTACAGTGACCGATTCGCGAATATGTACTGGCTATCGTCAAATGAATTACCGGAAACTGATGCTGCGTGGTTATGAATCTCATTATACAGAACAGCTTATAACGTCTGAAAATTTAATTCCGGCAGCATCAGTTTATACAATGCGTGGTAATACAGTACCATCTTCGTTCTATCGGCATAATAATGCTTATGCCAGTCTTGTACGCTGGTATTGGGGAGTAAATGATATGCTGGATTTATGGAGTGATGAAGATCTTTTATAGTCGGTCTTTAAAAACTGATATTTATTCCAGCCATAACTATTGCCCGTGGCATCGGATATCCAGCATTAATCTCATATTTTTGCGCCAGCAAGTTCTCACCGCGTGCCCAGATATTCAGCCAGCGGCAAGCTTGATATGAAGCCCGTATGTTCCATAAAACAAATTCTTCTGTTTTAATTGGATCGGTTTGTGTATAAAGTCCAGAGATATATTGTATGCCAGTAGATATATCCCAATGTCTATAGTTAAAGTTGACTCCGGTATAAAGCTTGTGCTTTGGGGCTGCCAAAACAGGATTCTTCATATGCAGATAACTATAATTCCCGTCGACAGACCAATATTGACTGATACGCCAGGCTGCTTGTAGTTCTATTCCGGAATTTTCTATTTCGCCGGAATTCTGATTTAGCATACCACTACCATTGGGATTGGGAAGAGTTTCAATAAGATTTTTCCCGTCAATGTAAAACAAGTTTACTCCATAAGTTAATCTGCCGTTCAGCAATTGTTGCGAAAAAGCCAATTCATAATTCCACATGGATTCCGGTTGTAAATCGGGGTTCTGTGGCGGAAACATATACATCTCCCGTAGAATTGGGTAACGGAAGCCCTTCGATGCAGAAGCTTTCATTTCAATCGTATGGGGCAAATGAAAAGCCAGTCCTGCTTGTGGCACCCATTCCAATCCAACACGTGAATGATGATCTGCGCGAAGTCCGGCATTGAAAGTCAGCCATGTTCCTATATTTTGGCGCAGATCAACATAGCCAGCCAATTCGTTTTCATGCTTGTTTACCAGATCTGATGTTGTACCTATATGTTCTCCACTTACATATTCATTCCAAGCCTTACCTCCGTATCGAAACCAGTCGAACCCTGCTGTTATTCGGTTTCCCTTAAAAAGCTGCATACTCTGATAGAGTGAAACTCCCATCATATTATCCCGTGAGTTGAAACGTCCATCCTGAGGTTTCTCTTCTTTCGAAGGAGTATATCCGTCGTTAATCCAATGTTTTCCCCAATTGTAAAAAAAACTCAGACCTCCGGATGTCTGTTCATAGTTGTTTTCAATAGCGAATGAAGTTACCCCTCTCGTAATACGCTGGTCACCGTCGAGCAACGGAGCCGTTGTCGGTCCCGGATATGATGCATTGAAATGGGTTATGTTTATATCTCCTCGCAAATTCCAGTTGCCGGTCATTTCATAGCCTAATTTTGCATATCCTCCGTATTGTTCAAACTCCATATTATTACGATGCCCGTCTGTACGATTATACGACCCTGACACTACACTGGAAAAACGTCCTTTACGAATACGGCTGGTGAATTCTGATTCCAATGTGTTGTAAGAACCATATCCCATATGAATGTTAGTATTTACACCGTTGTCATGCATTTTTCGGGTGACAATATTTATTACGCCACCCATTGCATTGGAGCCATAGAGTACAGATGCCGGACCTCTTAGAACTTCTACCCGATCGGCAAGGAATGACTGGTAAGCATCTGCTATAGGATGGCCGAATATACCGGCATATTGTGGATGACCGTCAATAATAACCATTAATCTGCCTGTCCCGCCACTTAGACCACGCAGCGAAATACCTCCGGCAGCACCAGTTGAAACCCCATATCCCATGATACCTCTTGAGGTGACAAATAGTCCCGGAATTTGTTCGGTAAGCACAGGTAATAAAGAGGGTTGCATGGCATGTTCTATGTCGATGCGGTTGATTACGGAAACTGTTTGTGAAAGATGGCGCACATCTGTCTCGTTACGGCTTCCTGTAACCACTACCTCTCCTATTTCATAAACTTTGCTTGCACGAATTGTATCATGTTTTTGTTCTTGCGACATTCCTGGGGTGCAGATCAGGTTCAAAAAGCCTGCAAAAACAATTGTTTTTCTTATATTGGTTATTCTATCCATTACTGATTTTGATTTTGATGGCAAAGATACCCTATTTCAGGATATAATACTTACCTCGATTACTGATTATGTTTACTTTATTACGGTTTCTTAGATAAGAAGTGATGTTTTTATAAGCAGTTTATTAGTTTATATAGATTGTACGCGCATTTCTTTTCAGACAAAATACAAGAAAAGTAATGTAAATATTAGAGAAAAAATCATATCTTTGCATTATGATTGAATTAGCAAAACATATTGAAGTATTACTCCTGGAGAACGATTGCGTGATTGTTCCTGGTCTGGGAGGCTTTATAGCTCACTATCGTTCGTGTGTATACAACGAAGATACGGGAGAGTTTTGTCCGCCGGCACGTACAATCGGCTTTAATCCTCAACTTGTCATGAATGACGGTTTGCTTGTACAGTCTTATATGCAAGCATATAATACGGATTTTCCTGATGCAACCCGCAAGATAGAAAAGCTCGTACAGAAACTGAAAGAAGATATTTACCGATACGGACATATATATTTGAACAATGTAGGTACGTTGTATTATAATATGAACGGAGTATATGAATTTGAACCGGAAGCAAATGGTTTCTTTACTCCCTCATTATATGGACTTCAAGGATTCACATTTCCAAAGTTGTCACCAGAGAATGTACCTCAGGAGAAACCTTTAGTCGAATATGCTATGCCCCGCACGGTAAAGACCAGTACACGCCGTTCGTCCTTTCATTATCGCAGATGGAGTAAGAACATAGTAGCAATAGCAGCTGCAATATTGTTGTTTTTCTTGTTTTCTATTCCAGTGGAAAACACCTACTTGGATGATGCTGAATATGCTTCTTTAGGTTCGACTGGATTATTTGATGCTATTAAAAATCATTCTATGGCATCAAGTATTATTACGGTCTCTCCTTCTGTTCAGCAACAGGAAAAGAAACAAAAAACAGTAAAAAAACAATCTGTAAAGAATAATATCAATACACTGAAACCGGTTGCTGTGAAAATTGAAAAAGTTGCAGCTCCATCGGCAAAGCCGGCAGCACATGTTGTAAAGGATGTGAAGCAACCTGTAGAAAAAAAGACTCCTGCAGCTAATAAAGTGCCGCAAAAAGCGACTACAAAAGCTGGCAGTTATATTATAGTTGCAAGTCTGGCAACAAATAGTGACGCAATGCAAGTCGTAAAACAAATGCAGCAAAAAGGTTATAAGGAAGCGCAAATTCTGGAATCGGACGGACGTTTCCGTGTTGCAATCAACCGATATACTAATCAGACTGATGCATATAAACAGATTAAAGAATTGAAGAAAAATGCAGATTTTGCGTCAGCATGGGTGCTTACAACTAAATAAACCGAGAATAATCACATTATGAAAAGAGTCAGATGTCCGAAGTGTGACAACTATATACAATTTGATGAAACAAAATACGAAGAAGGTCAGTCATTGGTATTCGTATGCGATAATTGTAAAAAACAGTTTGGTATCCGTATTGGAAAATCCAAACTGAGTGCAGGTTCCCGTCGTGAAGAAGTCGTTGATGAGAGAGAAGGAACGCAAGATTTTGGCAACGTGATAGCTATAGAAAATGTTTTCGGCTATAAACAAGTGCTCCCTTTGCATGAAGGTGATAATATAATAGGTCGCCGTAGTAAAGGGAATGAAATTGATATTCCTGTAGAAACAAATGATCCAAGCATGGATCGCCGGCATTGCGTGCTGAATGTAAAGCAAAACAAACAAGGTAAAATCGTATATACGCTACGGGATAATGACAGCATAACGGGAACTTTCCTGATGAATGAACTTTTAGGTCCCAAAGATCGTGTACGTATAGAAGACGGAGCCATTTTTACTCTTGGAGCAACTACGCTCATTTTACGAGCAGCAGAAGAAAAATAAATTTTTATATATTAAGGATAACTAAACTAAATAACCTAACTTTTTAACCTAACTTTGTTATGGCATCAAACAACGTAATGATTGTACGCCACAAGCTATTGGAAAAACTGGTCGCTTTGTGGAAGGAAAACCAGCTAGTTGAAAAAATAGATCGTGTTCCTTTGGAATTCAGTCCTCGCCGTTCTCAACCTGTAGGACGCTGCTGTATTCATAAAGAACGCGCCGTAACGAAATATAAGTCACTTCCGTTGCTGGGCTGGGATATGTCTGATGAAACGGATGAACTGACTCCTCTATCGGAATATGCCCGTCAGGCATTGGATCGTAGAAACAAACTTAAAGAAAATATTCTGTGTGTTATAGATGAAGCATGCTCTTCTTGTGTACAGGTTAATTACGAAGTAAGTAATCTGTGCCGTGGTTGTGTGGCCAGAAGCTGCTATATGAACTGCCCGAAAGGAGCTGTACATTTCGACAAGAAAACAGGACAGGCACATATTGATCATGATACTTGTATCAGCTGTGGTATTTGTCATAAAAGTTGTCCTTATCATGCGATTGTATATATTCCGGTACCTTGTGAAGAAGCATGTCCGGTAAAAGCAATCAGCAAAGATGAAAATAATATAGAGCACATAGACGAAAGTAAATGTATTTATTGCGGAAAGTGTTTGAATGCATGTCCGTTTGGCGCAATTTTCGAGATATCTCAGGTATTCGATGTGTTGGAAGCAATACGCCGTGGTGAACAGGTTGTTGCAATTCCGGCTCCTTCTGTACTGGGACAGTTCGATGCAACTATCGACCAGGTTTACGGAGCTTTGAAAGAGGTAGGCTTTGCTGATGTAATAGAAGTTGCCGAAGGAGCTATGCAGACAACAAGCAATGAGGCACACGAATTACTTGAAAAGCTGGAGGAAGGACAAAAGTTTATGACAACCTCATGCTGTCCTTCATATATTGAGCTAGTAAACAAGCATATTCCTGCTATGAAGCCTTATGTGTCAGGTACAGGCTCTCCTATGTATTATGCTTCACGTATTGCCAAAAAGAAATATCCGGAAGCAAAAGTTGTTTTTATAGGTCCGTGTATTGCAAAGCGTAAAGAAGCACAGCGTGATGAGTGTGTAGACTACGTAATGACATTCGAAGAATTACACTCAGTATTCCGTGGATTAGGTATTGAACTGGCTCAAGCCAATCCGTATAAGGTTGCCTATGAATCTGTTTGTGAAGCCCATGGCTTTGCACAAGCTGGTGGTGTTGCAGGAGCAGTTAAGTCATATTTGGGTCCTAAGGCAGATGGTATAAAGATGCTGCAGTTCTCAGACTTCAACAAGAAGAGTATCGGACAGATGCGTGCATGGGCTAAGACAGGAAAAGTGGATGCCCAATTCATCGAAATGATGGCATGCGAAGGAGGATGTGTAACAGGACCAAGTGCTTATAATGATTCTGTTTCAGGAAAACGCCAGTTGAATCAAGATTTGCTGAAGCGTACGCTGAAATATGAAAATTATAAAGAAGAATAATTTCTTCTCTACCTTATGAGAAGTTTAATAGAACGTCTTCATCGGGAGCATACACTGGCTCCCGATGAATTTCGTATCTTATTGAGTCAGTGTAATGATAAGGATTTATCCTATATTAATGCTCTTGCAAGAGAAGTTTCACATGCTAGTTTTGGAAACCGGATTTTTATCCGGGGACTTATTGAAGTTGGCAACCGGTGTAAGAATGACTGCTACTATTGTGGTATCCGGCGTAGTAATCATCTGATAGAACGCTATCATTTGGATGAAGAAACAATTCTGGCGTGTTGCCGACATGGTTATGAGCTGGGATTCCGGACGTTTGTTCTTCAGGGAGGAGAAATGAATGATGATGAAATGATTATACGTACTGTAGCCTCTATTCGAAAAGAGTTTCCAGACGTAGCAATTACACTTTCATTAGGAGAAAAAGAAACATCTGTATACGAACGTTTTTTCCAGGCTGGAGCTAACAGATATTTACTTCGTCACGAAACGCATAACGAGCTTCATTATCGCAAGCTTCACCCTGAAGCTATGTCTTTGTCCAACCGTCTGAGGTGTCTGGCAGACTTGAAGCGTATTGGTTTCCAGACTGGAACAGGGATTATGGTAGGAAGCCCATATCAGACTATTGATAATTTGATAGAAGATATCCTTTATATCGAAAACCTTCAACCAGAAATGATCGGTATTGGACCGTTTCTTCCACATCATGATACTCCTTTTGCAATGATGCCTTCGGGAAGTTTGAACCAGACACTGCTCCTACTCTCCATTTTCCGTCTGATGCATCCTCATGCTTTAATTCCTTCTACAACAGCACTTGCTACCCTTTCTCCAGAAGGACGAGAAAAAGGCATATTGGCAGGAGCTAATGTGGTAATGCCTAACCTCTCTCCTGTCATACAACGGAGCAAATATTCCTTATACGATAATAAGGCTTCTCTAGGTGCTGAAGCAGCCGAAGGACTTCTTCTGTTGGAACAGCGACTGAAAGTAATAGGATATGTCATAGATAAAGGCCGAGGAGATTACAACGCATACTAAACATCGTTTTATTATTAAATATAAAGTCAATTATGTATAAAATAGATTCACCTCATGCAGAAGAATTCATCAATCACGATGAAATCATGGCTACACTGGATTATGCAAAAGCCAACAAAGACAATCGTGAGTTGATTCGTTCTATCATAGATAAAGCTCGCGACTGTAAAGGGCTTTCTCATCGTGAAGCTGCCGTTCTGTTGGAATGTGACGACAATGATTTGTTGGAAGAAATATATACACTGGCACGCGAGATCAAACAGCGCTTTTATGGTAACCGTATTGTTATGTTTGCTCCGCTTTATTTGTCAAACTACTGTGTAAACAGTTGCGTATACTGTCCTTACCACATCAAAAACAAGTCGATTGCCCGCAAGAAGCTTACTCAGGATGAGATTCGTCAGGAAGTCATTGCATTGCAAGATATGGGACATAAACGTCTTGCTATCGAGGCTGGTGAAGATCCGCTGCATAATCCGATAGAATATATCCTGGAATCTATAAAGACCATTTACAGCATTAAGCATAAAAATGGAGCTATCCGTCGTGTGAATGTAAATATAGCTGCAACAACAGTCGAAAATTACCGTCGTTTGCACGATGCAGGAATTGGAACTTATATTTTGTTTCAGGAAACTTATCATAAAGAGAACTACGAAAAACTTCATCCACGCGGACCCAAAAGTAATTATGCATATCATACAGAGGCAATGGACCGCGCTATGCAGGGAGGTATCGATGATGTAGGAATAGGAGTACTATTCGGACTTAATACATATCGGTACGATTTTGTTGGTATGTTGATGCATGCTGAACACTTAGAAGCTACATACGGAGTAGGACCTCATACTATTAGTGTTCCGCGTATCTGTTCGGCCGATGACATCAATGCATCCGATTTTGAAAATGCTATTTCAGATGATATCTTCCAGAAAATTGTGGCTGTGATCCGTATCAGCGTTCCTTATACAGGTATGATTGTTTCTACTCGCGAATCTCAACGCTCACGAGAAAAAGTATTGGCATTAGGAGTTTCTCAACTTAGTGGAGGTTCACGTACAAGTGTTGGTGGATATGTACACGAAGAAACTCCCGAAGAAAATTCGGCACAGTTTGATGTAAGCGATCGCCGTACTCTTGATGAAATAGTATCCTGGCTGTTGAGATTAGGGTATATCCCCAGCTTCTGCACAGCGTGTTATCGGGAAGGTCGTACGGGAGACCGTTTCATGTCGCTGGTAAAAACCGGACAAATAGCCAATTGTTGTGCTCCAAATGCGCTGATGACACTACAGGAATATTTGGAAGATTATGCTTCTCCAGAAACGCGTGAATTGGGTGTGAAAATGATCCGTGAACAGATGGAACAGATTCCTAATCCTGCTATCCGTCGTCGTGCTTTGGAAAATCTGGAACGTATTTCCGAGGGACAACGAGATTTCAGATTCTAATTAATAAAGTTTGAATTTTATGCAAGAAACACCTCGTGCCAACCGCCTGCATATCGGGCTATTTGGCAAACGCAATAGTGGAAAGTCATCGCTGATTAATGCCCTTACTAATCAGGAAGTAGCTCTGGTTTCGGACATAGCAGGAACAACCACTGATCCTGTATATAAAGCAATGGAAATACATGGAATAGGTCCGTGTGTTTTCATTGATACCGCAGGACTTGATGATGAAGGTGAACTGGGAGCACTTCGTATCCAGCAGACTATGCGTGCTATGGATCGCACTGACATTGCATTATTAGTGTGCACAGGAGATGATATAGAGAAAGAACTTGAATGGAGTCGTTTGTTGAAAGAGAAAAATATTCCAGTAATATGGATATTGAATAAAGCAGATTTGCTGACAGACGTTACTTCTACAATTCGTTCGATAGAAAAAAAATGTGGACAGGTTCCCCTTGGAGTAAGTGCCTGTACTAAACAAGGAATGGAAGATATCCGTCGTAGTCTGATTGCTAAATTACCTGATGAAACAATGTCGCGAGGGATTGTTGGCAAACTGGTGGAAGAAGGAGATACGGTAATGCTCGTTATGCCACAAGATATTCAGGCTCCTAAAGGCAGACTAATCCTTCCTCAAGTCCAGACAATTCGCGAATTACTTGACAGGAAGTGCCTCGTAATGAGTTGTACGACAGATCAAATAGATCTCATGCTTCAAGCGTTAGTACATCCTCCCAAACTCATTATCACAGATTCCCAAGTTTTCAAGACTGTATATGAAAAGAAGCCTTCTGCAAGTAGATTGACTTCTTTCTCTGTCCTCTTTGCCCAATATAAAGGTGACATTGATTATTTCATAGAGGGAGCAAATGCTATTGGAAGACTGACAGAAAATTCTCGTGTCCTGATAGCAGAAGCATGTACTCATGCCCCACTAACTGAAGATATTGGAAGGGTAAAAATACCCAATATGCTTCGTAAAAAGTTTGGATCAGGATTGCTGATTGAACATGTCTCTGGAACAGATTTTCCTGAGGATTTAAGTAAATATGATCTCATCATTCATTGTGGAGCTTGCATGTTTAATCGTAAATATGTGCTAAGTCGTGTAGAGCAAGCACGTAAACAGAACATCCCAATGACAAACTATGGGGTAACTATAGCATATCTGGCAGGAATTTTAGATAAAATAGATTATTGATGAAAAAAAGTAGGTTTTATTATTGCTTATTTGTGTAATAAGGCCTACTTTTGTTCGACAATTCATCTGCGGTAATCTGTAGGATTAAAGGACATTAGCTTCCCAAGCTAAGGGTCACGGGTTCGAGTCCCGCTTACCGCTCTTCTTTGGTTAAAGGCTAATATGCTGATAATTAGCGTATTTTAGTCACTGCATCACATGCTAATTTCTCTGATTTATAGATTAAAAAAAAGGATATAAACCTCACTTTTGAGGTTTTGCACTTATCCTTTGCATATCCTAAAACTTTTCCTATAGATAAACAGGCTTCAATACAGCCTTCAGATTTTTACTTTATGCTCTTGGAGAATTAGTTAAACAGGAAGTCAATACTCTAAAAATATAGATGCAATTATAACTCATTATACTATAAATAAGTTATATCTAATGAAGCATTTATAAAAAGAAGGGATAACCGTAAGAACGATTACCCCCTTCTCTACAAATTAGAAAGAAACTTATGTAAAAGTTAATCATTTAATATCGTCATAAGCAGTGATGGCTTTTTCAAAACGAGTACAAACATCTTTAAATGAATACAATCCATCAGAATTCAAATCTAACCCTTTCAGTTGTAACTGATAAACCATAGGAGAGTTTTCCTTGTCGAGCATTTCCAAATTTCTCAATTGTTCAGTGCTCTGATATACCAGATTGATTGAAATAAACTCATTTCCTTCTTTGTCCAGCCATTTTTCAAATACCAACTTACAACCAATTGGAGTCTTTTTTTCGATGGAATTAGGTAATTCATAATCTTCCACTTCCAAAGCAGCATTCACACTTGCAATATTTGAA
>ERZ779920.151-NODE-151-length-14210-cov-1.98594_pt1 | contig 14210 bp, 10 predicted proteins | sample MGYA00511065_ERZ779920 | MGnify/ENA primary metagenome ERZ779920 (study PRJEB29588, sample SAMEA2162880) | human gut metagenome | biome: human gut; feature: human-associated habitat; material: faeces | place: Denmark | collected 2008/2010 ... | reverse complement strand
CTGACAGTTCTTTATCCCTGGAAATCAGGCAAGAACGGTATTCCGGATTTTATTGCTTGTTCTTCAGTTCTTCTGCCGGTACAACCCGATACAACTTATCACTTGGACGTACACGATCAGGAACCTTAAACGAAACATGAACGCCTTTCTTCACCACGTCCACAGGTTTCAGATCCACACGTGCTTCCTCCAGAGTGACATACATGGCACCAGTTGTAGGACCGGTAATCAAGAGTTTGTCACCGACCTTGATCTCTGCAGCTTCGATCAGGAATTCAGCGACTCCCAAATTGGAGAAATATTTAATACCGCGTCCGGCATATACTTTACGTTCCGTAGCTTCCGATCCATAATTTCGGCTCCATTCACCCAAACGCTGGCCCAGATAATAGCCGTTCCAGAATCCCCGGTTGAAAACCGTCTTCAGGCGTTCATCCCAGGCAGCCTTCTTTTCTTCGGTAAATGTTCCGTCCAGATAGGACTGGATGGCTTCCTTATAACATTCCACAACGGTCTTCACATACTCAGGACCGCGGGCACGTCCTTCAATCTTGAACACCCGTACTCCGGCTTCAATCATCTCATCCATGAAATGAATAGTCTTCAGATCCTTGGGAGACATAATGTATTTGTTATCCACTTCCAGTTCTATATCACTCTCCTTGTCCCGCACCAGATAAGACCGGCGGCATACCTGCATGCAGGCACCACGGTTAGCAGAAGCATTCAGCTCATGCAAGCTGAGATAACATTTTCCTGAAACAGCCATACAAAGCGCTCCATGGCAGAACATCTCAATACGAACAGGCTCACCCATCGGACCTTTAATGCCTTCCTGCTGGATTGCATCATAGATCTTGCGCACCTGTTTCAGATTCAGTTCACGCGCCAACACTACCACATCGGCAAATTGTGCATAAAACTTCAGAGCTTCAGCATTGCTGATATTCAACTGAGTAGACAAATGTACCTCTTGTCCCACCTTGTTACAGTAAGCCATCACAGCCACATCGGCAGCAATCACGGCACTGATGCCGGCTTCCTTGGCTGCATCCACAATCTTGCGCATCAGTTCGATATCCTCATCATAGATGATCGTATTGATGGTCAGGTAACTCTTTACCCCATGTTCATCACACACCTTTGCGATCTCACGCAAATCATCAATAGTAAACGTGCTGGCCGAACGGGCGCGCATATTCAGACTCTCAATGCCAAAATAGATGGAATCTGCTCCCGCATGAAGAGCTGCCGCCAGTGATTCACGAGAACCCACCGGGGCCATAATCTCAAAGTCTTTTATCGAGTAATTCATTATTTTACGGATTGATTCGATGTGCAAAGGTAATGCTTTTTTCATGAACTACCTTGAAAACAACACTCTTTCACTGACTATAAGACAAAACAAAGGGGTATACCTTGCGGCATACCCCATTCTGATGGTATCAGAAACCAAATTCATTATTTCAGCACTTCTCCATTTTCAGATAACAGAACAGTCTGTTCAGTATCGTCCTGTGCCGTCAACGTAACCTTGTACGTCTGGGTTCCATCTTCATTTGCTTCTACTGCGGCTTCCTTCACCATATAATCTGCATAATCTTTTGCCAAGGTATCTTTTACAGCCTGAGGAAGATCATCTACTTCAACAGGAACAAAATCATTCACTGCAACTGCTACAGATGCTGTTGTTGTCTGGTTGTCTGCTGCGAAAGCTACTGTTGTTCCTACTCCCATTACCAATGCTACTGCTACAAATAATTTCTTCATAATCGTAAAGTTTTAAGTTATTAAGTTTTAGTTTCGTGTCACTAATTTACAGACAAGCGTCATGCCAAAGAAATAATCGTTATATGCCAACATTGATTTTCAAATAGTTACGCATGCCAGTCAGAAACCAGAAACAAAAATTTGCGGAAGTTTTACCCAACAGTGCGGAACAGAGAATGTGAAAATCACAGAAAATCCACATAACGAATCTTAAAGCTACGCCCTGTGGTTTCCGTTTTTTCACAGGCAACGCTCCAGAAGCGATGTAAGTTTACTATCTTTGCACCATAAACAAGTAACATGAAAATAAGAAATATAGACCTGGGAGAAAAACCCGTCCTGCTCGCTCCGATGGAGGACGTTACAGATCCGGCTTTTCGTCTGATGTGCAAAAAGTTCGGAGCCGATATGGTATATACCGAGTTTGTTTCAGCGGATGCTTTGATACGTTCTGTAAGCAAGACCCTGCTTAAACTGAACATCAGTGATGAAGAACGTCCCGTAGCAATTCAGATCTATGGTAAGGATACCGAAACAATGGTGGAAGCAGCCCGTATTGTAGAACAGGCCAAACCGGATATTCTCGATCTGAATTTCGGCTGCCCCGTCAAGCGGGTTGCCGGAAAAGGAGCCGGTTCAGGCCTTCTTCAGAACATTCCGAAAATGCTTGAAATCACGCGTGCCGTAGTAAATGCCGTACGCATTCCTGTAACGGTGAAAACCCGTCTGGGTTGGGATACCGAACACAAAATCATCGTTCCTCTGGCCGAACAGCTTCAGGACTGTGGAATCGAAGCACTCACCATTCATGGACGTACACGGGCACAGATGTACACCGGCGAAGCCGACTGGACACTGATCGGTGAAGTGAAGAACAATCCCCGCATGCGTATTCCCATCATCGGAAACGGAGATGTCACTACCCCTCAGCGTGCACAGGAATGCTTCGACCGCTATGGTGTAGACGCCATCATGGTGGGCCGTGCCAGCTTCGGACGTCCCTGGATTTTCAAGGAAATCAAACATTTCCTGCAGACCGGTGAAGAACTTCCTCCCCTGAGTTTCCAGTGGAGAATGGACGTTCTCCGACAGGAAGTAAAAGACAGTGTGGCCCTGCTTGACGAACGGCGAGGCATCCTCCACGTAAGACGACACCTGGCTGCCTCTCCCCTGTTCAAGGGAATTCCTAACTTCAGAGATACACGTATCGCAATGTTGCGCGCAGAAACTCTTGAGGAACTGAACGCAATCCTGAATCATATTGAAGAGAATTTCGGAAACTAACCTTTATAACTATGAGTGATTCTGTATATCAAGCAGCCAATAACCGGTATACCTGTGGAATGGATTACCGGCGTGCCGGAAAAAGCGGTATCCTGTTGCCCGCCATTTCACTGGGATTATGGCATAACTTCGGTGATGTAGACAGTCTGGCCCGAAGCAAAGACAAACTGCATTATGCCTTCGATCACGGCATTACGCATTTCGACCTGGCCAACAATTACGGCCCCTCAGCAGGAAGTGCAGAAGAAACTTTCGGCAAGATCATGAAAACATCATTTGCTCCTTACCGGGACGAACTGTTTGTTTCTACCAAGGCCGGTCACGACATGTGGCCCGGACCATACGGCACATGGGGATCACGGAAGCATCTGACAGCAAGCCTCAACCAAAGTCTGAAACGGATGAACTTGGATTATGTGGATATCTTTTATTCGCACCGCTATGATCCGGAAACACCGCTGGAAGAAACCCTGCAGACACTGGTAGACATCGTACGTCAGGGAAAGGCTCTTTACGTGGGTATTTCCAAATATCCTCCTGAAGCTGCCCGGAAAGCGTATGCTTACCTGAAAGACCACGACGTCATCTGCCTGCTTTATCAGGGACGCTACAACTTGTTGAACCGCGAACCGGAGGAACAGGGAATTCTGCAACAGGCAGCTGAAAATGGAAGCGGATTTGTTGCTTTCTCTCCGCTTGCACAGGGACTGCTCACCAACCGCTATCTGAAAGGAATCCCTGAAGACTCACGTATCGCACGGGGAGGATTCCTGAAAAAAGAAGCATTGACCGAAGATCTTCTGCAAAAGATCATCCGTCTGGACCGTCTGGCCTGTGAACGGGGACAGTCACTCGCAGAAATGTCTCTGGCCTGGCTGCTGGCTCATCCGTTCGTTACATCAGTAATCATAGGTGCCAGTTCTGTGGAACAGCTTGCAGATAACCTGAAAGCTTTGGAAAACATTTCCTTTTCTCAAGAAGAACAGCAGACCATCCAGGCCATCCTGCAATAAAAATAAAATTCCGGAAAAAACGTCTCTCCTTTTCAAAGGATTCCGTTTTTTCCGGAATTATCTAATTACCTCTTTCTATCTTACATCCGATAAACTCCTTTTTTGGAAGTTTCCACTTGGGACGGATTACCGGAATAACCGATATTTCCACTGCTGTAACAATAAGCAGAAACAGACTGGCTGGCATGACAGGTAATATCACCACTGGAATTACTTACTGCACTAACCTTGGCAGCTTTCAGACCGGAAGCATTAATATCACCACTTGAATTAGCTGAAAACGCAGCCTGTCGGCAACTTCCGCTTACAAAGATATCACCCGAACTGTTAGCCGTTGCATCTACATTATTCTGGCAGACAAGTGTACTCACCTTGCAGTCACCACTGGAATTAGTTGAAAGGAAGGCCTTGTCACAATTTGCCTTTTCCAACGACACATCACCGCTGGAATTGGTACACATCACCAACTTGGAACATTCCACATTACCGGCTTCAATGTCACCACTGCTGTTTGTTTGTATATTCAAAGTGGCACAACGAAGATCACGCGCATCGATATCACCGCTGGAATTTGTCTGAAGAGAAATATCCTTCCGCGTATTCAGATCTCCATCAATCTTGATATCACCTGAGGACAAAGTACAGAAACTCGTTACAGAAGGAGCATACACCCTTACTTCACAGGTATATTTTCCATTGATTGAATAGGAGTTGGTTCCGGGAACCTTGAATATGACCTTCAATTCACCTCCCTTTTCCTCCAGCTTCACATATTTCGCTATATTATCGGGCGCATAAACTTCCGCATACGCCGGACCGGAGGACGGTTTATAAATGATATCCACAAAGGAATAAGTAGTCAATGAAGACACATTGCCTAAATTCACGCGCTGAGTTACATAGTTCTTACTGGGAACGACTTTGTAAGTTTGTGCCTGACATCCTGTAAAAACCATAGCCAGCACCATCAGAAGAGTTAGAAATCCTGTTTTCATAATTTTTCGTTTTTTAAGTGTTTGCTTTATACACTTAGACGCTAAGTGTTCCGAAAAGTAACACTATTTTTTCAAAAAACTTCAAATAATCTTCATTTTCACCAAAACCTCCCCATTTTTTCCTTGAAGGACCGGTCGTTTCGTCGATAAAATCCAGGCATTCATCGACAGTCCCTGCTTTTGCCTCCAGATCCATCGATAAAACCCCGTCACCAGTCTAGTTTCCTGTTTAAATCCTTTCACATTCCCTACTTTTGCTTTACGAAATTTCGCTGAGAAAGCTTTTCAAGAATGGTACCAGCTTGAAAAATTAATAGTATGTGTATTAAAAATGTGACTAATATCATGGGAAAAAAAATTATTTTTCTATTGCTCATGCTTCTGTCTGTCACCACCCTGGTGTACGGTCAGGGGAAAGGACAAATTTCGGGCGTAGTGACTTCGGCCGAAGACGGCTTGCCGGTGATCGGTGCCACAGTCTCCCTTAAAGGCAACAGCTCGGTTGGTACCATTACGGACATAGACGGACGTTTTGTATTAAATAACCTGCCACCGGGAAATAAAACCCTTATCATTTCTTATGTAGGTCTCAAAACCGTTGAGATCAATGCTGTTCCAGGAAAGCCTGTTACTGTCAGCATGAAATCAGATACCGAAGTACTTGATGAAGTCGTAGTGGTAGGTTATGGAACTCAGAAAAAAGTAAATGTCACAGGATCTGTCAGTATGATCGGCGGCGAAAAACTCGAATCGCGTCCGGTACAGAATGTTTCACAAGCCCTTCAAGGTCAAATCCCTGGTTTGAACCTTACGGTAGGTTCATCAGGAGGTACTTTGGACAGTGATATGAACATTAATATCCGTGGTGCGGGAACTATCGGCGACGGATCTAACAGTGATCCGCTCGTTTTGATTGACGGAATGGAAGGTGATCTGAACACTGTAAGTGCCAACGACATTGCTTCTATTTCAGTATTGAAAGATGCTGCCGCTGCATCCATTTACGGATCACGCGCTGCTTTTGGTGTAATCTTGATCACGACCAAATCCGGACAGTCAGGAAAACCGAGGGTAAGCTATTCAGGCAATGTCCGCTTTTCCAGTGCAACCCAGTTACCCAAGATGGTAGACTCCTACAGCTTTGCCCAGTATTTCAACCGTGCCGCACAGAATGACGGATCAAGCGCCGTATTCTCTAACGAAACGATGGAGAAGATCCTTAATTTCCAACAGGGAAAATATACGGATCCTTCTACACCGGAATATTATGGAGCACAAGCCGGCAGTGACGGCAAATGGTCATACTATCAGACTTCCTTTGCTAATACGGACTGGTTCGACGAACAATACAAAGATTTTGCAGTTTCACAGGAACACAGTCTGAACATCAGTGGAGGTAGCGAACGCCTGACTTATATGATCAGTGGAAGTTTTCTGGATCAGAACGGACTGATTGCTCACGGCAGTGACGACTTCTACCGCTATAACTTAAGCAGTAAGATTTCAGCTAAACTTGCAGACTGGGTAACGGTCAACCTGACATCCAAATGGGTAAGAGAAGACTATAGCCGACCCACTTATCTGACTTCTCTTTTCTTCCATAACATCGCACGCCGGTGGCCGACTGTCCCCGTGACCGATCCTTACGGCCATTACACCGGACCATCTGAAATCATTCAGCTGGAAGACGGAGGTAAACAGACAGATACCAAAGATTACTACACCAACCAGCTCCAGGTAGTTTTCGAACCGATCAAAGACTGGCACATCACAGTAGAAGGCGGTATGCGTAACTACAACCGGAGATATGACTATGCCGTACTTCCTGTATATGCTTATGATATCAACAACGAAGCATATGCCATGAACTGGAGTGATGACTATGCAGCAGAAGCTTCCAGAGCTTATTCTTACCGTTACAATGAGGATTATTATTCAACCAACATTTATACGGACTATTCACGGACAATCAACGGACATTATTTTAAAGTAATGGCCGGATTCAACAGCGAACTTTATAAGACAAGCGACTTAACAGGAAGCGGAATGAACCTTACCTCCTCAGATGTTCCTTATCTTTCTCAAGTCCAGGAAGATCTTTCTCTTGACGGAGGACGTGACCATACGGCTACAGCCGGTTTCTTCGGTCGTATCAACTACAACTGGAAAGAACGTTATATGCTGGAAGCCAACTTACGCTACGATGGATCTTCCCGTTTCATCGGTGACAAGACATGGGGCTTATTCCCCTCCTTCTCTGCCGGATGGAACATTGCACGTGAAGAATTCTTCGAACCATTGGCTGACAAAATCGGTACTCTGAAACTGAGAGCTTCCTGGGGACAGCTTGGTAATACAAATACTGATGCCTGGTATCCTTTCTATCAGACGCTTTCCACTTCTACATCCAGCTCCGGATGGGTTCTGAACGGTTCACAGCACAATACAGCCAGCATGCCGTCCATCGTCAGCTCTGCCATGACATGGGAAACCGTGGAATCATGGGACGTAGGTTTTGATTTCGGACTGCTCAAGAACCGACTGACCGGATCGTTCGATTACTTTAACCGTTATACTTATGACATGATCGGACCGGCTCCTACGATGTCAAGTATCTTAGGTACTTCCGCCCCGAAAGTCAACAATGCCGACATGAAAACTCAAGGATGGGAACTCGAACTGTCATGGAGAGACCGTATTCAGGATTTCAACTACGGTATCCGTCTGGTATTGTCTGACTATCACAGTACCATTCTCAGCTATCCGAACTCTACCAAATCGCTCAGTACTTACTACGATGGAATGGAAGTCGGAGAAATCTGGGGATATCAGACCGTTGGTATTGCACAGTCTCAGGAAGAAATGGATGCACATCTGGCCAATGGCGGTACTCCCAACTGGGGAAGTAACTGGGGAGCCGGAGATATCATGTATGCCAACCTGGATGGTGAAGATGGTGTAAACAGCGGAGCCAATACCCTCGATAATCATGGAGACCTGATCAAGATCGGTAACACAACTCCCCGTTACAACTTCGGTATCACCTTCGATGCATCATGGAAAGGATTTGACCTCTCTATTTTCTTCCAGGGAGTGGCCAAACGTGATTACTGGCTTAGCGGTCCCTACATGTGGGGTGCCAACGGAGGTATGTGGCAATCTACCTGCTTCGAAGAACATCTGGACTACTGGCGTGCCGAAGATGATCCACTTGGAGGCAATACGGATGCTTATTATCCGAAACCATATTTTAATACGGACAAGAACCAGCAAACACAGACTCGCTATTTGCAGAATGCAGCTTATATCCGTCTGAAAAATATGCAGCTGGGATATACCCTTCCAAAGACCTGGACGAAAAAAGCCGGTATAGAAAACGTTCGTATCTACCTTTCAGGAGACAACCTGTTCACCCTGACAGGTATCAGCAGCGTATTCGATCCGGAAGCCCTGGGTGCCGATTGGGGAGATGGAAAGCTCTATCCATTGCAGCGGACTATCTCAGTAGGACTTAACGTAAACTTTTAAACCATGAACACCATGAAACTGAAATATCCTTTATACCTATTTGCTCTTGGGGGATGCCTTCTGACAAGTTCCTGCTCCGACTATCTGGACCGTGAACCGATTTCAGACATCACCAGTGAAAACTATTTCACATCATCGGATCAGATCACCAGTTACCTGATGAATTATTATGTAGACCAGCTACAATATCCAAACGGGAACTCTATGACTCATCTGAGATCCTACAATTCAGGAACTGTACGCAATGACGTGAACACGGACAATATGTGTAGTACCGATGCCAATACGACCTACTTCGCGGGACGATGGGAAGTTCCTGCCGGACAATCCAGCGATTTCTATACCGTATTTAACCGGGTACGTATCTGGAACTATGCACTTGAACAGATCCTGCCACGTTACGAGAATGGCGAGATCTCCGGCAATGAAACAGAAACCCGCCACGGAATCGGAGAAATCTATTTCTTCCGTGCAATGGCTTACTTCAAAGGTCTTGCCCTTTTCGGAGATTTGCCGATTGTAGAAGAAGTGCTGGAAGATAATAATGAAGAGCTTACGGCTCACAGCGAACGAAAGCCCCGTAATGAAGTAGCCCGCTTCATTCTGGAAGATCTGGACCGCTCGCTTGAATACCTGCAAGATAAAGGTTATGAAAATAACCAGCGTATCAACAAGCAGGTAGCATTGCTGTTCAAATCACGTGTTGCCCTGTTTGAAGCAACTTTTGAAAAGTATCATCGAGGATCAGGACGTGTTCCGGGAGACTCTGACTGGCCCGGAGCCGACATGTCCTACAACCAGGGAAAAACCTTCGATATTGACGGAGAAATCAAATTCTTCCTGGAAGAGGCCATGGATGCTGCTTCCCAAGTGGCCGACAATTGTCAGCTGACAGAAAACAGTGGAACAATGAACCCCACCTATGCTCAGCTGTACGACTGGAATCCTTACTTCGAAATGTTCAGCAGTGAAAGCAGCCTGGCTTCTTATGATGAAGTATTGCTCTGGAGAGAATACAAAGGAAGCTCCAGTATCAGCCACGATGTCCCGGCGCGTCTGCGAAACGGTGACGGAGATGGTATAACCAAAAGTTTCATTGATGCCTTCCTGATGAAAAACGGATTGCCGATTTATGCAGCCGGATCAGGCTATCACGGAGATATCTCCATTGACCAGACAAAGAAAGACCGGGATGAGCGTCTGCAACTCTTTGTTTACGGAGAAAGCGATGTACTGCTTTCCGACGAAGCTTGTGATACCGTTGCCAAAAGCGGAGATGTCGTAAAATTCTCTTCACCCAAGATTGTCACCGGAGAAGAACAGAACAGAGACGTAACCGGATACCGTCCCCGTAAATGTTATACTTACGATGATGCTCAAAGTAGCAGTGACAACTTGCTGGGAACAAACAACTGTGTTGTATTCCGTGCGGCAGAAGCTTATTTGAACTATATCGAAGCCTGCTACGAGCTGAATGGAAAGATAGACTCAAAAGCCGATTCTTACTGGAAAGCTCTTCGCCGCAGAGCCGGAGTGGATGAAAACTACCAGAAGACCATCGATGCAACCGACCTGAGTCAGGAACCGGATCTGGCTGTTTATTCCGGAAGTTCAAAAGTAGATGCTACACTTTACAACATCCGCAGAGAAAGACGCTGTGAATTCATTGCTGAAAGTATGCGCTGGGATGACTTGAAGAGATGGCGTTCCTGGGATCGTCTGTTTACCGAACCATACATCGTAGAAGGAATTAATCTTTGGGACGAAGCTTATCTGCGTTACACTGACTCCAATGGAGAAAGTGAACTGGTTGCAGACGGAAGCAGTACAGCTAACGTATCTCCTCAAAGTGACAGCAAGTATCTCCGGCCTTTCCGGAAGACAACAATTAATAACGAAGTATACGACGGATATACCTGGAAAAAGGCTTACTACCTCAGTCCGCTGGGAATCGAAGACCTGACAATTGTTTCTACAGACAGCAGCAATCCGTTGGAAACTTCCATGATGTACCAGAATCCATACTGGCCTACTACGGCCGGAGTTGCTCTGGAATAATAAAAACCGATGTTAGCTTAATACAATGAGAGACATGACAGATTTAAGTTTTTAAGCATAGATCAAGAAAAAAACCAGCCGGCGTTGGGAAACGCTGGCTGGTTTCTGTTTTTTATTCCTTATCTGTTCATTATCCCATTAACCGGAACACTGGCGAAATAAACCAGCGTTTATACATCAGAGTTGCCAGCTGATAAACAAAGAAAGCACTCACTAACCCTACCAGTGAATCAACCAGATAATGTGCCTGGATATATACCGTAGCACAACAAAGCAAGACATAAAAAGGAGCAAGTACCGCCGCCAGCTTCCGGCTCACTCTCCAGGCCATGATCATAACAATGGTAGAGATCGCAACATGCGAACTTGGGAAAGCTGCCGTCGGACGTTCACCGACTTCCTGGGATGCTTCCACTAGCTGATAAAAGAATCCCTGATCGTAACCGGGCCCCGGAACCAGATAATCATTCCAGTTGAAATAATCTCCAATCGGAGGAAATATTCCGGCATTCACTTTATCCATACCAATAGCCGGAAAATAAAATTGCGGACCAGCCACCGGAACAAGGATGTAAAATAAATAATAAATGAAAAATGAGGTAACCAGTACAAAACAGATTTTTTCAAACCATTCAAAATGCGTCAGGAAATACCACACCGTCACCACTAGAATCATAGGATAATAAAAGAAATATCCCATATTGAACGGCTCACTGAACCAAATAGACGGACAATGTTTACTGAACTCTACGGATGGCTGACACCCGAACAGTCCCTGTTCAACTGTAGCAAAGATATAATCCAGGTTCGGGAATAAACGATTAAACTCAAAAGTATCCGGATACCAGTAAGCTAAGAGTGACATTTGTACGGCCATCCGCACAAAAGCAGTCAGACGGCAAGGAAAAGTCTGATACAATGCAATCAAACCGAAAGTAAGTGCCACAATACCGGCACGTTCCAGCAACATTACTCCCGGATGGTCCATTCTCGGGAATAACAACAATATCAGCAAGGACGTCAGGGCATTATATATCAGACTTATACTTTCTACCGCAAACAGTCCTTTTCCGCTCTCTACACGTTCAAACAATTTCACAGCCATCCCTCCTTCTTATACCAGTCCATGGTTTCTTTTACTCCACGTTCCAAAGGATACTGCGGCTGATATCCCAGCTCTTCTTCCAGAGGACGGATGTTGCACTTCCAGTTACGCTGACGCATAATCTTATATTTATCTCCATTCAGTGTGACAGGCTTGCGTGTGAATTTGCTCACCAGCTCACAGCCCCAGGAAATAGCACGAAGAATCACCAAAGGACAGGTCAGATGAATCATCCACGGATTTCCCAGTTCCTTCCGGATCAGTTCGGCAAAGGCACGCGAGTCATACACCTTTCCGTCGGTTACAAACCATTCACGACGTACGACGCCCTTTTCCAGCGCCAGAAAAACGGCCTGAACCAAATCCTTTACATACACGAAAGTCAGATCCTGACGCCGGAAACCGGCACCAAAGTCAACATGTCGTTTCACGGCCTGTGCCATCAACAAATAATCACGTTCACGAGGGCCATAAACTCCCGTAGGACGAAGAATGACATAAGGAAATTCAGGAAGAGAACGAAGGTACTCCTCTGTATGCAGTTTACTGAGTCCATATGCTGTATCCGGACAAGGAGTATCAGACGGTTCAATAGGAGTCCGGTCATCTTCTCTCACCGGGCCGAACACACTAAGCGAACTGAGCATGACAAAACACTTGGGAACCATGTCCAGGCGTTGCAATGTCTCTATCAGATTACGGGTAGCCCAGAAGTTTCCAATCTCAAAATCAGCTTTGTCCAGACATTTGGTTACGCCCGCACAATGGATAATATAATCCCATCCTCCGTGCTTACGCTTATGAAGAGCCAGCTGAGCTTCCAGAGAATCAGAGTCAGTCAAATCCAGTTCCGCAAAATTCAGCCTACTATCTGACAGATAACGACGGCTGCTTCTCCCGCGTACTCCGGCCCACACCTGCATCCCGCGTTCCAAAGCCTCATCCACCAGATGACTGCCAATGAACCCGCTGGCGCCGGTCACTAATATTCTTTCTTTCATTGGTTTCCTGTTTTGATGAATCCGCATGATCAGGAAAAGAGTTTTTCCACAGGCAAGCAACAGTTCAAACACTTCCGGACGGCCTTATGACATTCATGCTTCATCAATATTGATTTTTGATTAAATTTAGTGGCAAAGATAATAGTTTTTCAGTTCTTTCACTTAAAATATAGACAGTTATTCATCCACCTTTCCATTTATTTTGTTTACTTTGTAGTAAATCATCAAAAAGGAATTAACATGGCTAAGAAAAAGAAAGAAAAAAAAGGCGGAAAACGCATGAAAAAGAAAGAGCTGGTGGAACTGATCATCAGTTACTTCCGCATCAGGCCGACTGAATCAATCAATCTCAAGCAGTTGTTCCAAGGGTTGAAACTCACCACTCATCCATTGAAGATGCTTTGCGCAGAAATCATCGAAGAAATGGCAGAGGATAATTTCCTCATTGAAACAGAAAAAGGACGCTACAAGCTTAACGATAAAGGTCAGATTCTCACAGGAACCTTCCAACGGAAAAGTAACGGAAAGAACCTTTTCATTCCGGACGAAGGAGGAGAACCCATCTTTGTGGCAGAACGCAATTCTGCACATGCCATGAATAATGACAAAGTGAAAATCAGCCTTTGCGCCAAACGGAAACGTCATGAACTGGAAGGACAGGTTATAGAGATCCTTCAAAGAGCTGAAACCAACTTTGTCGGCACTTTGAAGGTCAGCAAGAATTATGCATTCCTGCTGACAGAAACCAACACGCTGGCAAACGATATTTTTATTCCCAAGGAAAAGCTGAAGGGTGGAAAAGATGGAGACAAAGCAGTTGTTAAAATCATAGAGTGGCCGGAGGAAGCCAAAAACCCGTTCGGAGAGGTTGTTGATATCTTAGGAAAAGCCGGAGACAACACTACCGAAATGCACGCGATTCTGGCGGAATATGGCCTTACACTTATCCGCAGAATGTGGAAGCTGCAGCTGACAAACTTTCGGCTGAAATCACTCCTGAAGACTATGCCGAACGTGAAGATTTCCGCGACGTGGTGACATTTACCATTGACCCCAAAGACGCAAAAGACTTTGACGATGCGCTTTCCATCAGACAACTGAAACCCGGATTATGGGAAGTCGGTGTGCACATTGCAGACGTATCACACTATGTCAAGGAAGGAAGCATTATTGATAAAGAAGCTGCCAAACGTGCCACTTCCGTATATCTGGTAGACCGCACCATTCCGATGCTTCCAGAACGTTTGTGTAACTTCATCTGCTCCCTCCGCCCTGACGAAGAGAAACTGGCCTATTCGGTAATCTTCGATATGAACGAAAAAGCAGAAGTAAAAAATTACCGCATCTGTCATACGGTAATCCGTTCCAACAGACGTTTCACTTACGAAGAAGCCCAGAATATCATCGAAACCGGTGAAGGAGACTATAAAGAAGAAGTTCTGGAACTGAACCGTCT
>ERZ779920.148-NODE-148-length-14231-cov-3.32442_pt1 | contig 14231 bp, 24 predicted proteins | sample MGYA00511065_ERZ779920 | MGnify/ENA primary metagenome ERZ779920 (study PRJEB29588, sample SAMEA2162880) | human gut metagenome | biome: human gut; feature: human-associated habitat; material: faeces | place: Denmark | collected 2008/2010 ... | reverse complement strand
AAGCGACCGCCCGCGCCGTACAACGCATACCGGACGCGCATTGCAACGGCGATATGCACGCGGCGCTTAATTACGCCGCAAAAAAAAGCACGAACAGCGGGATTTTCTCGCTGCGCAGGGCATAGACAACATATTTTAGGTGGCTATCAAAATGAAAAAGGCAATGTTATCACAACCGATGCGTGGAAAATCAGAAGCCGAGATAAGGACGACGAGAGAACGCGCCATAACAGCGCTCAAGGCTAAAGGGTATGAAGTAGTAAACACTTTGTTTACTGATGAATGGTATAGCAACGAAAACATGGAAAAGAGGGGTGTTGAAAATATACCACTCTGCTTTTTGGCAAAATCACTCGAAAACATGTCGCTTTGTCATGCCGCGTTTTTCTGCAAAGGCTGGAAAGAGGCGCGTGGCTGTAGAATAGAGCACGAAGCAGCTGTTGCTTATGGGCTCAATATTATATATGAGGAGGACTAATATAATGAACAAAATCAAAGACATTCTTGCAAACATCGGCAACGTCAAGGTCGGCACATGGGTGCGCGGAATCCTGCTGATTATCTCGTTTGTCAACATGGCACTTTCCGCAGCCGGCAAAGCTCCGATTCCTGCGGACTACAATGAGCTGTACACAATCGTCAGCGTCGTCTTCTCGGTGCTCGTCGGTATCTCCGCCTATTGGAAAAATAACAGCTTTACTGAGGCGGCACAGACCGCAGACAAGTATCTGCACGAGCAGGGCTCGGCGATTGAAGACCCGGGCACGGACGAGGAGGCGGAGTGATGATAACAGCTATCCTTTTTAATCTGCTTAATATGCTCGGGCTTTACGGCGCGGGTATCATCGTAGCAATACTTAAACTCTTGGGAATGATGTAATGGACAAGGCGCATAGCGAGACGGACAAAATGCTTGAACAAATGGAGCGCGAATTGACAACAATTTACAGCAACGCGCACGCCAATGTTCAAAAAGAATGGCTTGAGTATATGGAGTCTGCGTCGGACGAACTGGCAGACTTGCAAGAGGCTTACGACAAAGCTAAAAAGGCGGGGGACATGGAGGAACAGCGCAAGCTCGGCAGAGAACTCCGCGCGATGAAAAAAGAATACACCGTTCAGAATGACCGCTATAAACAAGTGGTAGAGAAAACCGTCTCGGAGCTGGCGATTATCAACGGAATAGCGACGGCATATATCAACAGTCAGCTGCCGCCTGTCTATGCGCTTAATTACAACTACTTCGCAAGAAGCTTTTCAAAGCAGGGCATATCCTTTTCGCTGGTTGATGCAAACACGGTCAAATATTTAGCTACTACGGATAAATCGCTTTTGCCGCAATATAAATTAAATGTTGCAAAAGATGTGCGATGGAACACAAAGCGGTTAAATTCGGAAGTACTGCAAGGGATTCTACAAGGCGACAGCATACCAAAGATAGCAAAGCGGCTTGAGCGCGTTGAAAACATGAACAAAAACGCATCAATCAGAACCGCACGAACAATGGTAACAAGCGCAGAAAACAAGGGCAGAATGGATATGCTTGAAAAAGCGGAAGCCGAGGGAATCATATTTAAAAAAAAGTGGATAAGCACACATGACGCAAGGACAAGAGATTGGCACAGAGAACTTGACGGACAACTGCGCGACAAAGACGAGCCGTTTGAAAACTCAGTCGGGGAAATAATGTACCCCGGCGACCCGTCAGCAGACGCCGCCAATGTTTATAACTGTCGGTGCAAAATTGGCTATGAAATTCTCGGATTTAAAAAGCTTAAAAGAGGTTAAAAAATGGGCGACGAGTTCGAAGACAACTCCAAGGAGTACAAGGAGTTATTAACGCAAGCAATCAGGCGCGGCTTGAGAACTATCGGCATGAGGGCTGAAACGCACGCAAAAGAAAACTGCCCCGTAGATACCGGATACGCAAGTAACAGCATCACCTACGCGTTATCCGGAGAATCCGCCGCCATATCGTCATATGAAGCGGATAGAGGTAAAAAAGGCAAGCCGCCTAAAACAGGCGAATATCGCGGTACAATGGGCAAGATAGAGGACAATTATGTTGCAATCGGCAGCAATGTTGAATACTTCCCGTTTATCGAAGAGGGCGCAAGAGGCAGGCAGGCACTTCATGTTTTGCGAAAAGCTGCATCAGACCACAAAGACGAATATGAGCAATTGCTAACCGATAGTATCAAAAACGCTTGACAATAATTTTCACTTGTGATAAAATACAAGTGGTAAACAAATGTTTGCCTATAATCGAATGGCGAAGCACTGCCACCAAAGAATAGGAGATTATAAAATGGCACTTACAAGAACGATTCTCGAAGCAATGGGAATTGAAGAGAAAAAGATTGATGAAATTATATCCGCGCACGCTGAAACGATGTCCGCGCTAAAGCAACAGCGCGACAGCTACAAAGCGCAGGCTGACGAGCTTGCAGAGGTTCAGCGGAAGCTGGATGAAGCAAACGAGACAATCAAGGCTAATGACTCGGATGCCTGGAAAGTCAAGTATGACGCAATCAAAGAAGAATACAACAAATATAAATCAGACATATCCGCAAAGGAAACTACACGCGCAAAGCAAGCGGCTTATCGCGAGGTATTAAAGGCGGCAGGAGTTTCCGACAAGCGGATTGATAGCATTATTAGAGTATCGGACATTGATTCTGTTGAACTTGATGAATCGGGCAAGATAAAGGAAGCCGACAAGCTTACTGAAAGCATCAAAAACGAGTGGGCGGATTTTATCGTTTCCACCAATACACAAGGTGCGAACACTGCTACGCCGCCGACTACCTCCAAAAAGTCATTTAGCCGAGAGGACATTGCAAAGATGTCTCCCGACGAGATAAACAAGAACTGGGAGACAATCAAAAATTCACTCAAAGGAGACAGATAACAAATGGCTGTTACAAACTTTATTCCTGAACTTTGGAGCGCGAGACTTCTCAACGCGCTTGACAAGTCCCATGTTTTCGCCAATGTCGTAAACCGCGACTATGAGGGCGACATTAAGAAAATGGGCGACACCGTGCATATCAACACTATAGGCGCGGTCACTATCGGCACTTACACCCAGAACACCGATTTTTCTTCGGGTCCGGAAACACTTGCTACTACCGACCAGACGCTCACGATTGACCAGGCAAAGTATTTTAATTTCCAGGTTGACGACATAGACGCAGCACAGGCGGCGGGCGATATAATGGATAAGGCTATGACCCGCGCAGCTTACGGTCTTGCGGACGCTTCCGACAAGTATATCGCGGGTATTCTTGCGGGCGCAGCTGATGCGAGTAACCTCGTTTCCGCGAGTGCTGTTGCTCTTACCTCGTCCAATGTCTATGAGAATGTTGTCAAGATGCGCACTATCCTTGACAAGGCAAATGTTCCGACTGCCGGACGCTGGCTTGTCATTCCGCCCGAGATGTACGCCCTTATTCTTCTTGACGACAGATTCGTTAAGACTGGCGGCGAGATGGCAGAAGGCATACTGAGAACCGGTCTTGTCGCTCAGGCTGCCGGATTCGACATTTACCTTTCTAACAACTGCGTGAGCGCGAGTGTTTCAGAAAAAGTTACCTACACCATTACCGGTGGTGTTGACGCAGCAGCAACTTACGCAGAGCAGATAGTCTCGACTGAGGCATATCGTCCCGAGAAGAGATTCGCTGACGCGGTCAAGGGTCTCCATGTCTACGGTGCAAAGGTTGTCGACAAGGCTCAGATTGCTTGCCTGAAGGCTACATTCGCATGATTTTAGAGCGCGGAAAAGAAACGGTTGAGATTCTCGACGCTGACCATGCCGCAGGATTTATCGCAAGCGGCTGGAAGGTTGCCGAGGAAGTAAAGACCAAAAAAAAGAAGTAAGGAAGGCGGCATATTATGCTGTATGAACTGTGCGCGGAAGTCCGCAATTGGTTTGTGTCTGAAAAACACAACGGAACTTTTACAGTCAAGGACGGCAATATGCCGCTTGACTTTTTACAGGACGGACAATATTTCCGCATCCTTGGGAGCGTCTACAATGACGGCGTGTATCAGTACCCCGCCGTTCTGACGGACGAGGTATTTGAGGGGCAGATATGGGCTATGCGTGTGCCTCCAGCGTTTATAGCCTTATCAGGGGAAATTGATGAGTATATCGCAAAGAACGCAGAGAGTCCGTATACATCTGAATCGTTCGGCGATTATTCATACACTAAAGCTACAGGCGAGAGCGGAGCACCGCTTACATGGCGCGATGTTTTCGCCTCGCGGCTTAACGCTTGGAGGAAATTGTAATGTCTCTTTTATCAAGTGCAATGCAGAGATGCGTCTTTATGCACGAGCAGACAGCACCTGATCCGCAGGGCGGATTCACGATTACTTGGACGGACGGCGCAGAGTTTGACGCGGCTATCGTGTTTGATTCTTCCATACAGGCAAGAACAGCAGAAAAAATGGGCGTTACCTCCTTGTATTCCGTGACCGTTCCAAAGGGCGTGCCTCTGCACTATTATAGCGTATTTCGCAGACTCTCTGACGGTCTTACGCTCCGCATAACATCACGCGACACGACCGACAAGCAGACCCCCGAAAGCGCGAGTTTTCAAGTCTCGCAGTTAACCGCCGAACAGTACGAGGTGACACGATGACGAAAGAAGAAGCACTTTATTCTTTTTACAGTCAGTTTGGCACGGCTTACGAAGAAACGCATTTGCCAAAAAGCGCAAGCTTGCCTTATTTGACATACTCCGTTTCAACCGCCTCTTTCGGCGACGGTGATACATCGCTCAGCCTCTCGGTGTGGACGCGCTCTACCTCTTGGGCGTTGGCTAATTCAATCGCAAAACAAATCAGCGATACCTTGGGACTGGGCGGCGTAATTATCGACTGCGATGACGGTGCGGTTTGGCTTAAAAGAGGCACTCCGTTCGCTCAAAACATGGGCGACGAATCAGACGATTTAATCAAACGCAAGGTTATAAATATAACCGCAGAATATATTTGAGAAAGGATGAGAGTATGAAGTATACTAAAATTCCGAGCAATACTTTTCAGAAGCTTCAGCTTAACGCGGCTATTATTGCCAAAGCTTTTACTCCTGCAACTGGTACGCTTGAAGCAGAAGACCAGATAGGCGCGACGACTGGCGGTATAGCTTTTAACGCCGCTCCGACTTATTCGGACTTTGGCGAAGATATTGACAACTGTCCAAAGAATATGAAGGAGCTTAAAAAGCTTGATTCTTGGGAAGTCACGGCAAGCGGTACTTTTGTCACCGTTGACACCGCAACGGCAAAGTCGCTTATCGGTGCGGCTGATATCGGAAGCTCTGACACTACAAAGGTAACACCGCGCAACGATGTCCTCGCCGCTGACTTCTCCGACATTTGGATTGTTGGCGACTATTCCGATAAGAACGGAGCAACAAATGGCGGATACATTGCAATCCACCTGATGAACGCTCTTTCGACTGGCGGCTTCCAGCTCCAGACTTCCGACAAGGCAAAGGGACAGTTTGCGTTTACCTATACGGCGCATTACTCGATGGACGCACAGGACACCGTGCCGTTTGAGGTCTATATCAAAGCCGGAACAGCGGAGGCTTAATTAAATCATATGGAGGCAAACTATGGTATTTTTATTTGACTGCGACAACGATGAAATCCTGCTTCCGAGAGCTTATGACCTTATTGACGACTCAAAGGCATTTATCGAGCTAATGAGAAAAACAGAGGTCAAGGACGAGGAAGTAGACAGCAAGGCGGCACTTAAAATCGTGCTCGAAAATATGCTTAAAAAGCACCCTGCCGAAACAAGCGCGTTTCTCGCGCGTTTTTGGATTCTCGACAAGGGGGAAAAGGCACCCAACGCGCTCAAGACTATCATCACGCTTTTGACAAGCGAGGGCGCAAACGATTTTTTTACCTCTGTCGTGCCGTTCCTTGCGACATTTTCAAAGAATGTCTCTGCCGAATAAATTTAAGAAGTTTTAGGCTGTTTGGCTGGGGCTATGTGAAGGACTTTTGCATAGCCCTTTATAAAAAAAGAACGGAAGATGAAATATATAGAATTTATGTAACGGACTGCCTACGAATGATAAGCGAGAACACTGCAAATCAAGTCGGCGGGAAGTTTATACAGAAACGCTATTATGATATATTGAATCCTCCGCCCGTCGAAACGAGAACAGCCGAAGAAATCACTAAAGAAATCGCAGAGAACTGCGGAATAGAGGTGATTAATTGAACTTATTTGAAGTATTTATTAAAATTGGAGCGGACACTTCAGAATCCGATAAGGCAATAAAGGATTCTGGCGCAAAGACAAAAGAGCTGGGCGAAAAGGTCAAAAGCGGTTTAAAAACTGTCGCCAAAGTATCTGCCGCTACAATGGGCGCAATGGCGGCAGGCGTATCAAAGGTGGTTAAGGACGCAACAGCCGCCTACGCCGATTACGAGCAGCTTGTCGGAGGCGTTGAAACTCTTTTCAAACAATCGTCCGATGCTGTCCTACAATATGCCGATAACGCATATAAAACAGCGGGACTTTCTGCCAATCAGTATATGGAGACCGTGACAAGCTTCTCGGCTTCGCTCTTGAAGTCCTTGGACGGAGATACAGCTAAAGCGGCAAAACAAGCCGACAAAGCTATCACTGATATGGCGGACAACGCAAATCGTATGGGTACGGATATTCAAACAATCCAGTATGCCTATCAAGGATTTGCGAAGCAAAACTTTACGATAGACTTAATGTCCGCCGCGTGAGCGATTGCGCGGTCGAGCGTGCGTGAACCTGTCAAGGGTGTGGGAGCAATCCCGCTAACGAGGAAACCTAAGTCGAATGATATGGCAATCTCGTGCTAAGCCTCTTTGAGGAAAGTGTAACGACTATCGGCTCGTCACCGAGTACCTCCGCTATTGACACGCGGGTGGGAAGCGCGCACCAACTCTATGAGTTGAAGAAATAGTCTGATTCTACGGGAAACCGTAGAGCAATCGGTTAGACAACCTCAAGCTGGGTAGACAAAAAAATATGCCTTTAGCGGCATAACACCATTGCTCAGCATAAACCTTGTGAAAACGGTGAAACTCTGACCGAGTAATGTCGAAGAAAACACCGTGCTAAGCCTTGTAATCAAGGAAAGTGTGACGGCTATCCCGAAAGGGAGTACGCTCAAGCGAGCGGAAGCGCAAGGCTCTGCGAAAGCAGATGAAGAGATAGCCTGAACTGCATGGAAACATGCAGCAGCCGAAAGGCGGTCACAGATTAGCGACCTGTGGCGAACATAATGTATGGTGGCACTAAAGAAGAAATGCAACGCCTTCTGAAAGATGCCGAAAAGCTGACGGGCAAGAAGTTTGACCTTTCAAGCTATTCTGACATTGTCGAAGCAATACACGCCGTGCAAACTGAAATGGGCATTACAGGAACGACCGCAAAAGAAGCGGCAACGACCATACAAGGCTCGGTCAGTTCTGCAAAATCAGCGTGGCAAAATCTGTTAGTCGGTATTGCAGACGATAATCAGGACTTTGGGAAATTGGTCGATAACTTTGTCGACTCCGTTGCAACGGCGGCGGGCAATATTCTGCCCCGCGTGGAGCAGTCTTTGACTGGCATTGTAAAGCTCGTCGATGAGCTTGCGCCCATGCTTATTGCAAAGCTCCCTGAAGTGATAAACACGGTTCTTCCTGGACTGCTTGATGCAGCGGCAAATCTTGTAGGCAGCGTTATAGATGCGCTTCCTGCGTTGATAAGCGGACTCCTCCCGACGCTGTTGTCTGCGTTGTCAAGCGTCACAGAAAAGCTGCTGGAGTCAGCCGTGCAAGCTGTTCTTGCTATTGCTCAAACTCTGTCAGACCCCGCAAGCCTTAACGCAATGATTGAATCAGCACTCGACTTGGTGCTTGCGCTTGTGCATGGATTACTGGACGCTATCCCGCAGCTGATTGCCGCAGTACCTCAGCTTGTCGGAGCTATCACTGCAACGATAATCACGGAGCTTCCTAACATCATGGCGGCAGCCGTCGAGATAATGGTTGCGTTAATTCACGGACTCATGGAAGCGTTACCCGAACTGATGGCTTATGTGCCCAATCTTATTATAGCAATTACAAACGGATTGTTAAACAACCTTGGAACACTGATAAGCGGCGGCGTTCAGCTCCTGCTGGCTATTGCACAGGGTATGATTCAGGCAATTCCCGACATGGTTGCAATGATACCGAGAATTATCGCGTCAATCGTTGACACTTTCCGCTCTTACAACTGGAGCAGCATAGGCAAGAACATCGTAGCCGGAATGAAGCAAGGTGTTGCAAATGCCTGGAAAAATTTCAGGGAATGGTTTAAAAACCTTTTCGGAGACCTCACAAACATTGCTAAAAAGATTCTCGGTATTGCTTCACCGTCAAAGGTGTTCAAGAAAATCGGTCAGTTTACCACCGAGGGATTGGCGATCGGTATCGAGCAGGGCGGCAAGGACGCATTTTCTGCAATCAAGGATGTCTCGCAGGGTGTTATCGACAATTACGGCGCGTCCGTATCGTCGGGATTTGGCGTGTCAGTCGGGGCTTCTGCGTCAAAGGGCGTTTCTCTGACGCTTAATATTGACACATTCAATAATTACACGCAGGAAGATATAAAGAGCCTTGCAGAGAGGCTGTCAGAAATGCTCGCAAATGCGGCAGAGAGAAAGGCGGGTGCTTATGCTTAACGATTATTTTACTTGGAATGGCAAGAAGTCCTCTGACTTTGGCATAATCATCAAGCACAAGGAAATATATAAGGCACCCGTCCGAGATGTCGACTTCGTAGAAGTACCCGGAAGAGACGGAGAAGTGATTTTAGACAACGGACGCTATAGGAATGTTGATGTCACCTATCAAGTCCGCGTCAAAAATGTCAAGTCGAAGCTGTTAGAAATAGCTAACTGGCTTTCTGCTGTTGGCTATCAAAAGCTGATTGACAGCGACGATTCTACGCATTACAGAATGGCGGCGAGAACCGGCTCTGTTGACTGGGACTATCTCGGAAAAGGCGAGTGGGCTGACTTAGAGATAGCTTTTAACTGCAAGCCGTTTAGAAGCCTCACGACGGGCGACACAAAAACAACCTTGACGGCGGCAGGAAGTATCAAAAATCCGACGCAGTACACCGCACTGCCGTATTTTAAAATTTACGGGAGCGGTAACTTCACGCTCAAGGTAAATAATAAGTCTTTTGCCTTCACATCGATATCAAGCTATATTGAATGCAATAGCAGCTTGCAGGCGGTATTTTCTGGCACAAGCAGCAAGGCAGACCGCGCGAACTTTGACGATTTTCCGACGCTTAAACCGGGCGCGAACTCTATCAGCTGGACTGGAACGGTGACAAAGGTGGAAATCGTTCCGCACTGGCGCGAGTTATGATAATCAGCAAGTCTATTTATATATTATCTTAAAGGTGATAAAATGACTCCAATACTCTTAAAAGCGGACGCAAAAACAAAAATAGGCTGGTTGTCGGAATGCACCGCGTGCGAGGTGACGGAGGAGCGCAATGGGGTGTATGAGCTTGAGCTTGTATACCCCATTGGCGCGGCTCACGCCAACGACATTGTGACGGATTGCTATATTAAGGCAAAGCCGAATCAGACAAGCTCGAATCAGCTATTCCACATTTACAAGGTATCAAAGCCTATTAACGGCGAGTTTACGGTATACGCGGAGCACGTTAGCTATATTCTGTCGGGCTATCCAGTGCCGACTGTTTCCGCATCTGGCAACGCGCAAGCCGCGATAAACGCTATATTGACTGCCGCAAAAAATCAAATAGGAAAAGCAACAGGATTCACAGCGGCGACAACTGATATAACGCTTTCCTCATCAATCAATCTTTCCAATGTTTCAGCCCGTGCGGCTCTCGGCGGTGTTGAAGGCTCTGTGCTTTACACCTACGGCGGAGAATATGAGTTCGACAATTACACAATCAAGCTCCATAAATCGCGCGGAAAAGACAACGGCGTGAGAATAGCCTACGGCAAGAATATGACGGAGCTAAAATGCGATGTTGATATGTCCGCATCATATACCGGGATATTCGGCTATGTCAAAACGGATGATGTCAACCTTACAAGCTCCTACAATGTCACCAATACAAGCGGTATTTCAACACGCATCCTCGTCCGTGATTTTTCTTCCGATTTTGGGTCAAATGAGCCGACGCAAAGTTCGCTTGATGCAGCGGTGAGGAAATATGCAGAGGATAATGATATCAATTCTATCAAAGCCTCTGTTACCGTTTCTTTTGTCAACCTTGCACAGTCTCCCGAATATGCAAATATCGCGCCGCTTGAAGCTGTCAATCTCTGCGACACTGTCACAATCTATCACAAAGAGCTCGGCGTAAATATCAAGGCAAAAGTTATAAAAACCGTTTATGATACAATCGCCGAAAAATACACAAAGATAGAGCTCGGCAGTGCTCGCATGGATATGTCGAGCATTATATCGCAGACGGTCAAAGAAGCAACGGACGCTAAAAACATTGCTATTTCAAGCAAGTCGGAAGTTACAGCGGCATATCAAGAGGCAATAGCAAACGCAACGGCGGCAATCACAGGCAACAGCGGTGGATATATCAGGCTTAATCCTGCTGAAAATCCGCAGGAGCTTTTGATAATGAACACTGCGGACGCAAGCACAGCGACAAAAATATGGCGGTGGAATCTGTCGGGTCTTGGTTACTCGTCCACAGGCTACTCCGGATCATACAAGACGGCAATCACGCAGGACGGGCACATCGTAGCCGACTTTATCGACACGGGCATTCTAACGGCAAACATCATCAAAGCCGGCATAATGCAGTCCGCAAATGGCGAATTTTCTTTTAACCTCGAAACCGGACACATTGAAGCCTCCGACATCAACATCACAGGCGGCGACATAAACCTTGATGGTGGTCAGTTGTCCGTCCTAAACAACGACGGCTACAAAGCGGATTTTTCCGGCGGAATGGTGGAGCTGTACCAAGGCGCGGGAACTGGAACTGGAACAGGCACAAAATATCTGTCGCTTTACAACTCGCTTTTGGGTGGAAAGTGGTATGCCACAATCGCAAGCCCGTCATATACGCTCGGCGGCGTCTCGTCCGGCGGGTTTAGAATTGGAACGAGCACCGGCAATGTCTCGGCGACAAGCTCGTGGAACACTGATTTTGCGTTAATTAGCAAAGATAACGCAAGATTTCGCAAAAAAGTCGAGGTCAACGAGTCTAAAAGTGTTACGAGTGGCGACGCTATCGGGTTTATTTGTCACGCGCCGTTTGGGGCTAAAGATATAAGCGTGGAACTTGGAGCAAAAATCAACGCGCACGGAATTTTGCAGCTGGGCAACAACACGGACGGCACTACTCCCGCAAGAATGGAATTTTATTCAAGCGGAGCAGGCGGAGCGGGAATGGCGTTGGAGCTTATCGGTTCGAGCGTTAGCGGCAGAATCTTTGTTGACACTGGCGGTATTTACGCGCAGTTCGGAGGCGGTACAGCCGTAAAACTTGCATAACACTTGATTTTTATATTAAAAGTGATATAATATAAATATAAAATCATCGGAGGCAACAATGGATTATAAAAAAAGGCTGGAAGAGCTGAAAAACACGCTGAAATATTTTGAAGCACAGGCAAACGCCACACAGGGTGCAATACAGCTCTTGCAGGAAATCATTGCAGAGGAAGACACCGATGACGGAAATGGAAATGGAAAATCTGGAAAAAAGGCTTGATGAACGATATGTCAAGAAATCGACTTGCAATCAGAATCACAGAGAAATAGTGAGCAAACTGGCTAATGACGACAAGCGGATAGAAATCGGGCTTGCGAAGTTAGGCGTTGTCGAAAAACTGATGTGGACTATTGCAACGGCGACAATCGGAACACTTATTGCAACAGTGTTTGGGATTATTTTTAAATAACAGCAGGACGCGGACGGGTCAAAAAGAAGTGGGTGACGGATATGTTTTTGCCAGACGATACGCCGATTATTTTTAAACTTCCTCGCAACAAAGAATATGCAGATATATACTTTATTCACGATTTGCACTATGGCTCAGAGCTGTTTGACGCGAAGAAGTGGAACAACCTAAAAGCTCAAATAATTGCAGACCCTAATGCGTATATATGCTGGATAGGAGACCTAATGGAGGACGCTATTCCCAATAGCAAGCCCGACATATTCACACAGACCGCAAGCCCCGCGCATCAAAAAGATTGGGTTACGGAACAGCTGTCAGAACTCAAAGAAAAGACTATAGCCGTTGTCCCCGGCAATTACTGCCACAATCGCGCTACAAAAACCTGCGGACTTTATCCTCTATATGACTGTTGCCTAATAGCAGGAATCGGGGAAAAATACCGCGACACAATAGCGTTTCTGAACATAGCAATCGGGGAGATTAAGCCGTCGAGCGCAAAACAGATACACTATTTTGGGCAGCTGCAACATCAGGCGAAAGACATCAAATCGGTTCACTCCGCCGACTATACCGACGGCATAGACTTTTTTGCCAGCGGTCACGACCACGAAGCAAAAGACCGTCCGAGAGCGAAGCTTGTTTTTGACAAGTACAACAACAAAATCACCAAAAAGAATATAGAGTGCATCAACTGCGGCTCTTTCTTATCGTTCGGCGGATATGGAGCGAAATCGGCGTATCGTCCTCAGTCTGACAAGCTTTATGTCCTGAGGATATCGGGCAGAAAGAAATCTATGCAGACGATAGGTTTTTATGTATGATTGATACTATTATCCCGTGAAGTGATAATAAAATATCTATAAAGGCTTGCCAAATGACAAGCAATGCTTTATAATATCTTAGGGCTTTGGTCAAGATTACTTCTTCCTTTATTTTTTTCACCTCCTTTCAAAAGTAGCAGAGCAGCATCGAGAAATCGGTGCTGTTTTGCTTTATGCTTGACTTTTTTATAATATGTGATACAATATATATGCTTCATGCGTGTCTACAAAGGTGCTCGGCTTCGGCTGGGTGCTTTTGTTTTTTTTAAAAAAGTTCAAAAAATTTTTAAAAAACTATTGACAAGCACGGCGAAATGGTATATAATATAGACAATGAAAGGACAGAAAGGTGATAAAAATGACAACAATCAATGCAAAAATCAGAAATCAGGCAAACAAGATAATAGCAAAGTACAACAGATACAGAAAGCCGCAGGACATCGTAAGGATGTATGCGGAGTTGTCGGAGATGGGCGTTACAATCCCGATGTTCGCAGGAAACATGACCGCTTTTGAATACAACGGCGAGGCAGTCGAAAATTCGAGATTTGTTTATCAGGCTTACGAAATGCCCGAAAGCGACAATGTGGAATACAATATGTATATATCGTGAGGAGGTTAAAATGTTAGTAACGGTTGTAGAGTATAAAGGCAAATATGTTTGCGTCGGACTTAGACCGCTGGAAAGCGGGTATCAGGCATATTACCTTTATACTTTTAAAGGCAAAAGATATCAGACGAAAAAAGAGGCAATTGCCGCAATCAATCAGTTCAATCCGCATTTTGTTTATTTTGACACAAAAGATATCACGGGCTGGGAAGATTGGATTGCCGAAGACAACTACGACGCAACGAAACAAATGACGCTTTTTTGCGACTTACGACGGCGGCGCATTGTATCGGGTTAAATCGGATAATGGCGACTATCTTGAAAGCGTCAAAAAAGGCAGAAATAAAGCTGAAGTTTTTGGCAGCGTCGATTGGTTTTTGCTACAAAGAAAACGCTTTCCGGAGCTATACGGAGAAAAATTTTATCACATAGTGGAGGACATTTAAAATGATTTTAAAATTCGCAATTCAAACGGTCTTTGAAATCCTGATTGTCGTGGGCATTATTTACGGCTTCATAAAAGAGGACAAGCTTATCGCATTTGAGGATAAAATCAAAGCAAGCATCAAGAACAGGAGGAGATGATTAAATGAGCATTAAGCAATTTGACCGTAAGAAAGTGCTGAAACTTTTAAAGAGAGGTCGTAAACAAGCAATCTTAGATTATGACCTTAAAGGCGCAGACCTCAGCGGCACAGACCTCAGCGGAGCAAACCTCATGGAAGCAAATCTCAGGGACACAAACCTAATCAACACAGACCTCAGGGGCGCAGACCTCAGCGGAGCAAACCTCATGGAAGCAAATCTCAGGGGCGCAGACCTCAGCGGAGCAAACCTCAGG
>ERZ779920.137-NODE-137-length-14807-cov-3.07796_pt1 | contig 14807 bp, 10 predicted proteins | sample MGYA00511065_ERZ779920 | MGnify/ENA primary metagenome ERZ779920 (study PRJEB29588, sample SAMEA2162880) | human gut metagenome | biome: human gut; feature: human-associated habitat; material: faeces | place: Denmark | collected 2008/2010 ... | reverse complement strand
GCCATTGATGTAAACTTTGTCAATGGCGGGTAACTATCTATTCCCTAATTATATTTCTCGAATTCTTGTTACTCGTTTATGCAGTTTGATTAGTCCGTGTAACAGCTTATACATTAAATATTTTTAATAGAACCATATGTAAAAGAGTTTTATGAAGCTGTTCTACTAAAGTATACCTCTTTAGGCTATTATTAGCCATACAATAGATTTAGATGTAGTTGATTTTTCTTGTATGGAATATCTAAATATATACGAATAACTAATTCATAATAATTGGATATGAAGCTGTTTTTGGATGCATCTTTTTTATGGAATATACCACTCAATTATTTTATTTTAAGCAATTTATTTTTCTAATACTCTCTATTTCTTAACGGAAGAATGAGAAATTTACACTTCCATAATGTCGATGTTCTATGAAGTGCGGATGGTTCTCGAAATTTTGGTCTTTTCCATGCTCCAGAACGAAGATTCCGTCTTCTTTCAATAGATTATACTCAAAAATTTTATCAGGTATTGTTATCAGCTCTTTTAAAGCATATGGAGGATCTGCAAATATGAAATCGAACTGTTCATTGCATCTCTCTATGTATTTAAATACATCTCCACGAAGAGGAAGACATTTGTCTGTTTTTACTTCATTCATTACTTTACAAATGAAGGCATGATGCTGTGGATCTTTCTCTACTGAAATAACGCGTTCGCATCCGCGAGAAACAAGTTCTATACTGATACTACCTGTACCGGCAAAAAGGTCGAGTACTGTCGTTCCCTCAAAATCAATGTAATTGTTTAATACATTGAAAAGATTTTCTTTTGCAAAATCGGTTGTCGGACGAGCTTTGAAAGTATGAGGGACATCAAAGCGGCGCCGTTTGTAAATGCCACTGATTACTCGCATATAAGTAAAGCCTGTATGTCAAACGGAATATCTTCTATACGTGAAGTGTGTGACGTACTGAATTCCGCTTGAGGATTAATAATAAAGATTCGTCGAAGATATTCTTTAAGCTGGTTTTGTACTTGCTGACGATAAGCTACATTGTCTCCCGTAAGATGTAATTCATCATGTTCCTGATCATACCCTAATTGTTTCCATATGTTCAGCAAATAGTAACTGCAATCACCAGTATTGTTTATTGTATAAGAATTTGCTAATTGTAATCTGCCCTTATCCAAGGCAAATGTATCCATACTATTTCCATGAATATTGGCATATAATTTCTTGTTGTTGCCCAGTTTACTACGATTTGTAAGATATTCTATTTGTGGACTTATTGTAGAGAAAAAACGGGCATTAGGAAGTTGTTCTGACAGAAACAAATGTGTTAACTTGTCTATCGTAAATAGAATAACTAAATTACTCTTTCCTAATACGTTGCATAGTATTATTTCATTATTCTGTTTGCGGAAGTTTTGATAGAAGATAGTTTCCATCTGCTCGTCTTCGAATAATTCTAATGGGACAGAGGTATAACGAGCAGTATGAATAAGAATATTGATCTGGCGATATGTGTATTTCAACTCTGCTGTTTGAGCTAGAAAAGCTTTAACATTTGCAGCCATCGACTGTTGAGTATTGACAGCGAATGTCTGAAAATAGAAATCACATTCTTCTAAAGGGTTATAGACAGAAAAAGAAAATCCATCCGTACTAAGACGGATGGATAATGTATATTGGCTTGATTTTGTAAAATCAATATTACCGTTGGTCATAAATAATTATTCCCAGTTACCAGCGTTGTTATTAGGCTGTTCGATATCACCAACTCTCAAACCGCAATATTTGCCAAGTTTTTCCTGAGTATCTTTCAAGTTGATTAATTCTTGTCTGTTCAAGTCGCTCAGATATACATCATAAGAAACTTGAGCCTGGAATAAGTTCAATGGAGCACCAGACTTAGTAGTATCTTTGCGGATTGCCATTTCGAATTTAGCTCCGTTTCCATAAGGAACGAAAGACAATGAGTCAGGATTAAATCCTTTGCTGAAAATGGTATCCATTACAGCTACCCACATAGTATCACGACGGAAGTTCTGTAAACCAGCTTTTTCTACTTCGCTCCAGTTACCAGTCTTTTTAGCTTTGTTTATCAATTCCATTGCCTTCTTTTCAGTCATACCGTTGTTCAACTGATCGTCAGTCAAAGCACCAACTTTCATAATGAACGGTAATTTTGCTGTTTTTACGAAGTCGATAAGAGAATCGAAACTTGCAGTATATGCACCAGCATGTACTGTACGATATTCCTGCTGTGCTTTACGGATATCGATTAAGCGTGCAATAATAGCGTCTTCGCGGACTTTTTTCTCTTTGTCGAAATTGATAGGACCCATAATACTACCGTAGCAGATGTATACCAAAACAACGGCACAGGCAGCTAACACAAGATTAATAACTGTTTTCATGATAATATTTGTTTTTTTAGTTTATATTCGTAGCGCAAAAATAAAATAAATAACTTGAACCACGTCAAAGTTATATGAACTTTTTATAGGATATTTATGTTAAATAATGATTTATCGCAGCAAATTAAACGAAATTTTTTCTATAAACCAACAAGTGAGCAAGAAATTACTATTGAATCTTTTATAAATTTCTTATTTTCTCCGAAAAGCGATACTATTTTCTTGCTGAAGGGCTATGCCGGAACAGGTAAAACTGCTTTAATCAGCGCGTTGGTAAAGACGCTTGACCAGTTGAAACAGAAGTGTGTATTATTGGCTCCTACCGGTAGGGCTGCTAAAGTCTTTTCTCATTATGCTGGGCATTCTGCATATACTGTTCATCGTAAGATTTATCGTCAACGTAGCTTTTCTAATGAACTGGATAACTTTGTTATAAATTCCAATCTGCATCAGCATACTTTGTTTATTGTAGATGAAGCTTCTATGATTGCCAATGAGGGACTTTCAGGGGGCATGTTCGGATCCGGACGTTTGTTGGATGATTTGATACAATATGTTTATTCAGGAGAGGGATGCCGACTAATGCTGATAGGAGATACAGCACAGCTGCCTCCGGTAGGTGAAGAGGAAAGCCCTGCATTGTCTGTACCTATGCTCGAAGGATATGGCCTTGAGGTTATGGAACATTGTCTGACAACGGTAGTACGCCAGGGACAAGATTCTGGAATATTGTATAATGCAACATTGCTTCGGCGGTGTATAGCCGAAGAAGAGTATTTTTCTTTGCCCCAGATCAGGCTAAAAGGATTTTCTGATATAAAAACTATTTCTGGAGGAGAGTTGATTGATGCTATAAATGAGTGCTATGATAAAGTGGAAATGGACGAAACGATGATTATCTGTCGTTCGAACAAACGTGCTAATTTGTATAATAAAGGGATACGTAATACCATATTATATAGGGAAGATGAACTGAACACAGGGGATTTGTTGATGGTGGCTAAAAATAATTATTATTGGGGGACGGAGTGTAAAGAGTTGGATTTTATAGCGAATGGGGATATTGCTGTTGTTCGTCGTGTTCGTCGGATTCGTGAAATGTATGGTTTTCGTTTTGCTGATGTTGTTTTATGTTTTCCAGATTATGGAGATTTAGAACTGGAAGTAAAGATTTTATTAGACACCTTGCATTCTGACTCTCCTGCCTTGACAAAAGAACAGAGTGACTGTCTGTTTCATGCAGTGCTTGAGGATTATAGTGATATAAGCGTTAAGCGTGAACGGATGAAAAAAATAAAGGTAGATCCGTGGTATAATGCACTTCAAGTAAAATATGCTTATGCTGTAACTTGTCATAAGGCACAAGGAGGGCAGTGGCAGCGTGTATTTATTGACCAGGGTTATATGACGGAAGAAATGCTTACTCCAGATTATTTTCGTTGGCTATATACAGCCTTTACTCGTGCAACCGACATTCTTTATTTAGTGAATTGGCCCAAAGAGCAGATTGAAGAAGAGTAGTTTGATTATATTACGATGGGTCTTGAGTTCTATATATATTTGTTTTGCACTGAGTTTTTGGATAAATAAGAGTTGTGAGTTCTTTAAGAATTGTGTGGAGTAATTTGTACGTTGATGGTTTCTAGGATTTTTGCAAATACTGCCTTTTATGGCAGTGTTTAACTATAATGCATCTACTAAGTGATGTAATCTGAAAATCTTATATTGAATTTTTATTCCTGATATTTGGAAGATAATGATTTGTTTGACAGTATGCTAATAAGTGTTTCCCATAGTCCCTAAAAAATAGGATGAAATCTTATGGAAAATGTCTTGGTGATATAATGGAAGACTTTGTATAAATTTTCTAACTTTTCCACCTCCTTTTTGGGAGTTTTTTCGTTATTTTTGCAATACAACAGTATAAAATAAAAATTATGATAGACGAACTATTAGAATACAATCGTGCATTTGTGGGGAAAAAAGGTTACGAAAAGTATTTAACGAATAAATATCCTGACAAAAAGATTGCTATTGTCACTTGTATGGATACCCGTTTGGTTGAATTGATTCCGGCTGCTCTTGGATTGAAAAATGGTGATGTAAAAATGATAAAAAATGCTGGAGGTACGATAACTCATCCCTTTGGAAGTGTAATGCGTAGTTTGCTGGTGGGTATTTATGAACTTGGGGTAGAAGAGGTGATGATAATCGGGCATACAGATTGTGGTGCACAGCACATGGATAGTAAGGTAATGCTCCGGCATATTAAGGAACACGGGGTAACTGATGAACAATTGGAAATGATGCAGTATTGCAATGTTGATTTACATTCTTGGTTGAGTGGCTTCGATAATGTGGAACAGTCTGTCAGAGGAAGTGTTCATTTGGTGAAGCATCATCCACTAGTACCTAAGGATGTCACTGTCCGTGGATTTATCATTGATTCGCAGACTGGAGAGTTGACTGAGTTTAAGAATATTGATTAAAGAGTCTGGCTTTTTCCTATATCAATCATAGGCATAAAGAAATATTAGCGTTTGAGATAAAGAGAAGGATATACTAAAATGATTATTGGGAGTTTAGTCCGTAATTCTCAAATAAACAAATAGCCGCATCAAATTGATGATACGGCTATTTGTATTAATAGGATGTCTTGATATTCAGCTAAAAATTACTTTCCAGAACGTGATTTTAGAAGACTATAGTGTTGGTAACTGTAAGATTACCGTTCTGCTTCTATTGTATAAGTGAAACTGTCTGCGCGATAGTAACCTATGTTATATTCTATAGGTACTTGATTGACGTCATATACAAAGCGTTCACGAATTAGTATTGGATCTGTTGTTTTTATATCAAGTTTTTCAGCTATGCGTTCTCCTGCCAGACTTGCAGATATTTTTTCTTTGCTGGTTTTTACAATAATGCCATAATCTTTTTCCAGCAACTCATATAGAGGACGTGTAAAATCCTCTTCTCCTGTAAGTGGTATTTTAGGATTAAAATAAGAAATGAAATATACGAAAGGATATTCTTTCTTTCCTCTTACTCTTTCTAGTACAATACATTTTACTGCATGCTCAGGATCAATATTGAAGAAATTACAAATTTCTTCTGATGGCTTTTTCCAACTGATATGAAGTTCAAAATTACGTATTTCGATACCGAGCATCTTCATCTCTTGTGAAAAGCTTAACCAATTTTTTACTCCGCCTACTATGCCTTTTTGAGCAACTTTCGTGCCAACACCTTTTTTGCGTATCAACAAACCTTCAAATACCAATTTATTGATAGCTTGTCTGAGTGTATTGCGCGAAATATTTAATCTTTCGGATAAATCAACTTCGTTAGGAAGAAATTTCCCATTTTTATACTCCTCTGATTCAATAAGCTTTCGAAGTATCTCTTCAGCTTGCACATGCAAGGGTTTGCTGCTGGCATGATCTAATTTCATATGTGCGATAGTTTTATTCTTCTGCAAATATAATAGAAAAAAACTTCTTAAACTATTGTTGGATGTAAAATCTTATTTATATATTTGCACAATATATATTATGTATGAACAAATATATAATTTCTAGTAGCCTTATGAACCTTAATTAAGGTTGAGATTATGAGAAAAATCAATTTGTAGGCAATTAAATTTAATAAATGAATAGACACATGAACATTAGTTTGAAAAAAGTTTTTCTTTTGTTTTTAGGGGTATTTTCATTATTTTCTTGCAAAAATGAAGAAAACACCGTTGTAGAAAATTTATCTCAGTATGTAGAGCCACGTATTGGTACAGCTCATTGTCGTTGGTTTCATTTTGCACCTGGAGCAATGCCATTCGGTATGGCAAAACCTGCTCCTTCTACTAATGGTAGTCTTGGAAATAAGTCCGGTTGGGAGGCTACTGGCTATGATTATCGTGATAATACTATTGAAGGTTTTCCTTGTTTGCATGAGTTTCAGATTGGAGGAATATCGTTGATGCCAACTGTTGGAGAACTGCTTACTGTGCCAGGATTGCCTTCTGATACTATTAAGACGGGATATCGTTCTCGTTTCAGTCATGAAAATGAGGTGGTTAAGCCAGGATATTATTCAGTACTGTTGGAAGATTATCAAATTCAGGCAGAGCTGACAGCTACAGAGCGTGTTGCTTTTCAGCGCTTTACTTTCCCGCAAGGTCAGGAAAAACATATATTATTTAATATAGGTAACCGACAGGGAGAAAGTGGAGCTGTTAAGGATGCTTATGTAGTTTATAATCAGGATGGAACAGTTGAAGGATGGGTGATAACAGAGCCTGAATATGTGAAGAAGTATCAACCAGGAGCAGTTGTACCTTTGTATTTTTTCGCTGTACTTGACAAAGAACCGCTCAATTATGGTGCATATAATGGAAATGTCCAACAACCAGGTGTTCGTGAGTCAAAAGGTGTAGGAGCTGGCATGTATTTTTCTTTTGCTTCAGAAAATCAGGAAGTCGTAACTGCTAAGATAGGCTTATCATATACTTCAGTCGAAAATGCCAGGTTAAATTTACAGCAAGAAGCTTCAGATTTAGACTTTGATCGTGCTAAAGAACGTGCACAAGCTACTTGGGAGGATTATTTAGGACGCATACGGGTTGAAACGGAATGTAGGGAAGATAAAGTGAAGTTCTATACCGGACTTTATCACGCCTTGTTGGGACGTGGTTTGGCAAGCGATGTAAATGGAGCTTATCCTCGGAATGATGGTTCTGTGGGGCAGTTACCTATGAAGGAAGGTACTCCTTTATATAATATTTATAATACAGATGCTGCATGGGGAGCCCAATGGAACTTGTCTCAGCTGTGGATATTGGCTTATCCAGAATATATGTCAGAATATATAAGCAGCCATTTGCAGGCATATAAAGATGCTGGTTGGCTTGCTGATGGATTAGCTAATAACCGTTATGTATCTGGTGTAGGAACTAATTTGTTGAGTACGATTATAGCGGGCGCTTATGAATGCGGAATTCGTGACTTTGATACGAATATAGCTTATGAAGCATGTCTGAAAAATGAGTTGGAAGGTAAGAACAGACCTTTTGGAGCAGGAAAAGTAAATACGACAGAGTTTGTCAAGTATGGATATGTTCCTCATCAGGATGCAGGTGAAGGCTATCATGAAACCTTTATGTTTTCAGCATCACATACGTTGGAGTATTCTTATAGTGCCTGGGCTGTTGCACAGTGGGCTAAGCAGCTAGGTGATGAAGCTCACTATAGTCAGCTGATGGATTTGTCAAAAGGATGGGAACGCCTTTATGACTCTTCATGCAATTTTATTCGTCCGAAAAAAGCAGATGGAAAATTTGTAGATAATTTTGACCCTATGCAGGTTTGGCGAGGTTTTCAGGAAGGTAATGCTTGGCAATATACTTTTTATGTGCCGCACGATGTAAAAAGCTTAGTGGCTAAAATGGGTGCAGATGAATTTAATCTACGTCTGGACAGTATCTTTACGATTTCTCAAAAGAAGATTTTTAGTGGTGGAACAGAAGTCGGTGCTTTTGCAGGATTACAAACTTTATATAATCAGGGTAATCAGCCTTGCTTACATATCTCGTGGCTTTTTAATGAATCTGGTCGCCCGTCGCTGACACAGAAATGGGTTCGTGCAATCTTGAATGAATTTTATGGCACAGATGGTATTCATGGATATGGATATGGTCAGGATGAAGATCAGGGACAACTAGGAGCGTGGTATGTGATTTCATCTATTGGACTGTTTGATGTGAAAGGACTGACGGATGAGAATCCTTCTTTCGCCCTGGGAGCTCCTCTGTTTGATAAAGTAACTATTCGTTTAAGTGATAAATATTATTCAGGAAAAGAGTTCGTTATCACGACTTCAGAGAATGAAAAGGGAACTTCTTATGTGCAGCAATATTCTTTAAATGGACAACAGTTGCACGAACCTCGTATCCCATTCTCTGAAATTGTAAAAGGTGGACGTTTGGATATTCAGATGGGGAATTCTCCAAAGGATAATTATTAAAAACCATCGCTTAAATTTAATAGTGTTTGCTTGTGAAAAAGTAAACTGATAAAATAATATTTATATGAATATAAGACGGTTATTAGGAGCAGGTGTGATATGGTTGGGAATGTCTGTTCCAGCAATAGCATCTTTAGTGATAAAAAATGTGGAAATCACATCTCTTCCGGCTTTATATAAGTCGGATAGTGGTTTACAGCAGCGAGTTTGGATAAACATTGTGCATGAAGGTGATGTTGAGCCTATAGTTCTTCAGTTGGGTGAAGTTACTAAAAAGGTGAAATTACATTCCGGAGAGAATAATTTTTATATAGAAATTCCAGAGGTAAGTCAAGCACAGGAAGATGTATTGACTGTGAAGCAAGGTAGAGAAATACTTTATACTGAACCTATAAAGATAAATCCGGTCCGTCATTGGCAAATGAATCTGGTGCAACATACACACACAGACATTGGCTATACCCGTTCTCAAATGGAAATATTGGCGGAACATTTACGTTATATTGATTATGCACTGGATTATTGTGACGCTACCGATAATTATCCGGAACTGGCAAAGTTTCGTTGGACTTGTGAAATTTCATGGGCTGTCAGCGAATATTTAAAATGCCGTCCGGCGGAGCAGATTGCGCGCTTGAAACAAAGAGTCAAAGAGGGGCGTATCGAGCTTGCTACGATGTATCTTAATTTTGACGAATTGCCAGATGAGCAAACTTTGGCTGCATCATTGGCTCCTCTTAAGCAGTTCCGTCAGCATGGAATGCGTGCGGAGTTGGCGATGCAAGATGATGTAAATGGTATCGGCTGGTGCTTTAGTGAATATTTTGCTGATGCGGGAGTGAAATATTTGAATATGGGTACCCATGGACATCGTGCTCTGATTTGTTTTGATAAGCCGACCGTATTTTGGTGGGAATCTCCTTCAGGAAAGAAAATGCTAGCTTATCGTGCAGAGCATTATAATCAGGGAAACTTTTTCGGAATTCACAATGACGATTTTGAGTCGTTTGAAACTAAGGTGTTGGAGTATCTGAAGCAATTAGAAGATAAACATTACCCGTATGATATTTGTGCAGCTCAACATTCAGGATATTTTACAGACAATGCACCTCCTTCAACCAAAAGCTGTGAAATGGTAAAGCGTTGGAATGAAAAATATGAATGGCCTAAATTGAGAACGGCTGTTGCCACAGAGTTTATAAAAACGGTAGAAACACAGTATGCGGATAAAATTCAGACAATTCGTGGGGCATGGCCCGACTGGTGGACGGACGGTTTTGCTTCTGGTGCTCGTGAGGCTGCTGTATCTCGTATCACTCACTCAAATGTGATTGCTAATCAGGTAGGTTTATCTTTTGCCAAAATGTTGGGAGCAGAATTGCCTACTGATATAAATAAGCAGATTGCAGGAATTAATAATGCTTTGCTGTTTTATGATGAACATACGTTTGGACATAGTGAGAGTGTACGTAATCCTTATGGATTGGAAACATGGGAACAGCGTTCGTTAAAGCAATCGTATGCATGGGAAGCATATCGGTATACTGGATTGTTGGGAGAAACTGTTATGGGGTTACTTCAGTCATTTACTCCTAAGGCGAAGCTTCCGTCTGTTGCTGTTTTTAATACTTTAAACTGGGATTATAGTGGAGTCGCTAAGGTGTATATTGATCACCAGATACTACCGAAAGAAAAAGATTTTGAAATTGTAGACGCTGCTGGTAATAAGGTTCCGGCTCAGGCAGGAGAAGTTCGTTCTGATGGTACATATTGGTATCTGTATGTGCGAAATGTTCCAGCTTTAGGTTGCGAACGTTATTTTATTAAAGTAAAAGATGCTCCTCGTCCTGTAGCTGAACGGACAATACAATTAGCCGATACACATATAGAAAATGATTGGTATGCGGTTGATTTTAATTTGCAGCGTGGAACAATTAAACATTTATTCGACAAAGAACTTAATTGTTCCTTGCTGACAGATGATGCAAAGTGGGAATTGGGTGAGTTTGTTTATGAAATTATAGACAGTCGTCATCCTATGGAGAAATATCAGGCTCCTCAGTTTTTACGTCGCAGTCCGGAAAAAATCCGTTTTGAACAGTTTGAAAAAGGAGAAATATGGGATACTTATCGCTTCCGTGCAACTACTTCTGCCGGCATTGGGGAAGATAATTTAATGGTGGAGTTCCGTATATACAATGTAGAGAAAAAAATAGAAGTACTTTATCGTTTGCGTAAAAAATCTGTAATCGATCCGGAAGCAGTATATGTTTCTTTCCCTTACCAGATTGAAAATGGAAAAATATTCTTAGATGTTCCTGGTGGAAATATAGAAGCAGGTGTTGATCAAATAAAAGGTTCGTCTAATGATTGGTATACAGTGCAGAATTTTGCAACAGCGCGAAATAGTCACTCACAAGTTGTCATGTGTAGTCAGGAGATACCTCTGATGCAGTTCGGAGCAATTAATACAGGACGTTATCAGGCTGGAGCGGTTCCTCAGTCTACTAATATGTATTCATGGCCAATGAATAATTATTGGGTTACGAATTTTAATGCAGATCAGGTAGGAGAAATGCAATGGAGTTATTTTATAAATTCTTCTGAAGATTCTTCTTTGGAATATGCAACAAAATTTGCGTGGTCTAATAGAATTCCTTTCCTGACTAGGGTATTACCTGCTGGAGAAGGAAATGATGGAACTAATCAGGTGAAAAATATTCTGAGAATAAACTCAGAGAATGTTTTATTGGTGAATATGGCCCCTGTTGAAAATGAAAAGGCTGTTATGTTGCAACTTAGGGAGATTGGAGGTAAAATGGTAGATCTTTCTTTCTCTTCGGATATTGTGAATATTAAAAAAGTGGAAGTATGTGATGTTGTTGGAGAAACAGTTAAAGGTGAACAAGCTGCTTTGAAATTAAAACCTTGGGAAAGTAAATTTATCAAAATATACTGGTAATGTTTATTTGAATACTGTTTTTGATACTAGCTTACCCGTCATCGGTTATATCCGATGACGGGTTTCTTTTTAATGATAATAGATGAATATTTTATGGGAATATAGAATATGTATATTGCACGTTTTATTGTATTGTTTGAACACTCTATGTTACATATGGACAAATATATTTTTCCTGCTTTCTTTTTTATACTTTTGGTATATTATAGTTTAATTATGCGTAATTTATTGATAATTAAATTGATTTATCTAATATGTATGCGTTCGTATAGTTCCGTTCTATCATTTTATTCTATTCCGATAGGGTGAATTTTTTCTATTAATTCTATTTGATTATAAAATATTCTTTTTATATTTGCACAAAATGATAATATGTATGAACAAATAATAAATTGTTTATGAGAAAACCGAATTATGACAAATATCCTGCTACGGTAATTGATGGGAATATCTTTCAAGGATGGGGTGAGATACGTGGTGTTCTTGCATCCAAATTGTCTGAAAAAGCTGTATTAGCAGTCGACTGCTATACTGGGGTGTATGAAAAAGAACTTATAGATGAGCTTTCTTTACTTCAGTCGGCAGAAATTATTCTTGTGAATGAATTGTATAAAGATGAGAAGGTTATAGCTGAAATGACAGAACGCTTTATGACTGATGATGTGTTGTTTGGCTATGTAACCAATTTATGCTTGGCAGATTATTTTGATAGTGAAAAGCTGGCGGCTGCACAAAAAAAGGTCAGTGAAAGTAATAAGCCTGTTATTGTGTTAGGTACAGGAGCGCATATGGTTGCCCCTGAAGCAACGCTTGTGTATGTGGATATGGCCCGTTGGGAAATTCAGCAACGTTTTCGTCGTCATGAAGTAAAAGCTTTAGGTATAGACAATCGTAATGAAGCTGTTTCGCTCCAATATAAAAGGGGATATTTTAATGATTGGCGTGTATGCGATCGTTATAAGGATTCATTGTTTCATGAGGTAGATTTTTGGTTGGATACTCATATTGCAGGACAGCCTAAAATGATTGATCGTGAAACTTTCTTTAAAGGCATTGAGAAAACATCTACGAAACCTTTCCGTGTTGTTCCTTTCTTTGATCCGGCGCCATGGGGAGGACAATGGATGAAGGAGGTATGTGATTTGGACCGCAGTAAGCAAAATTACGGTTGGTGCTTCGACTGTGTGCCCGAAGAAAACAGCCTTTATTTTGAAGTAAATGGTGTACGCTTTGAATTACCTTCAGTTGATTTGGTATTGTTGAAAAGTAAAGAATTGCTTGGAGAGCCTGTTGAAGCACGTTTTGGAAAAGACTTTCCGATACGTTTCGACTTCTTGGATACAATAGGTGGTGGAAACTTAAGTTTGCAGGTGCATCCTACAACCCAGTTTATCCGCGAGAATTTCGGTATGTACTATACACAGGACGAAAGCTACTATCTGCTGGATGCAGAAGAAGATGCTGTTGTTTATTTAGGTGTAAAGAATGGAGTAGACCGTGAGGCTATGATAGAGGATTTACGCAGGGCACAGCGTGGTGAAATCGTGTTCGATGCTGAAAAGTATGTAAACAAGATACCGGCCAAAAAGCATGACCATTTCTTGATACCTGGAGGAACAATTCATTGTTCTGGTTCAAACAGTATGGTACTTGAAATCAGTTCAACTCCCAATCTGTTTACTTTCAAACTTTGGGACTGGCAGCGTTTGGGACTCGACGGAAAACCTCGTCCAATAAATGTAGAACGTGGAAAACATGTCATCAATTGGAATAGAAATACGGATTATGTATATGAAAAACTTCGTAACCATGTGACCTTGATAGGTGAAGGTGAAGGTTGGATGGAAGAACGTACCGGTTTGCATGAAAATGAGTTTATTGAAACCCGTCGTCACCGGTTCTCTGTTCCCGTATTGCACCATACCAACAACAGTGTGAATGTATTCAATCTATTGGAAGGAGAGGAAGCTATTGTAGAAAGTTCTACTCATTCATTCGAGCCATTTGTAGTACATTATGCTGAAACCTTTATTATTCCGGCTTGTGTAGGTGAATATACTATCCGTCCTTATGGTTTGTCAGAAGGTAAGGAGTGTGTGACAGTGAAAGCTTATGTACGCTTCTGATAGTAGAAAAACAGAGTAATAAACCTTTAAAGAAGCCTTAAAAATATGTACGAGAATGACAAACGAATAGTATTGACCCTTGATGCAGGAGGAACTAATTTTGTTTTTTCTGCCATCAGGGGCAATCTTCAGATTGTTTCGCCAGTTTGTATGCCTTCTTGCTCGGACAATCTGGATAGATGCCTAGCCACTTTAGTGGCTGGTTTTGATGCCGTAATTAAAAGCTTGGATACACCTCCTGTTGCAATCAGCTTTGCCTTCCCAGGTCCGGCAGATTATAAAAATGGAGTGATAGGTGGAAACTTGCCTAACTTCCCTTCTTTTCGTCAGGGAGTAGCTCTTGGCCCATTTTTGCAACATCATTATGGCATTCCTGTTTATATAGAAAATGATGGAAATCTGTTTGCTTATGGTGAGGCTTTATCTGGAGCTCTTCCTATGGTAAATAGAGAATTGGAGGCAATGGGACATAACCGGAAATATAAAAATTTGCTGGGAATAACGTTAGGTACTGGCTTTGGAGCCGGGGTTGTAATAGATAACAGATTGTTGACAGGAGATAATGGCTGTGGAGGGGACGTTTGGCTGATGCGTAACAAGAAGTATCCTTCAATGCTTGCAGAAGAAAGTGTCAGTATTCGTGCCGTTAAAAGAGTGTATCGTGAATTGTCAGGAGTACAGGATGCCGATCTGACTCCTAAAGATATCTATGAAATTGCTGAAGGTATAAAGGAAGGTGATAAGAAGGCTGCAATAGCTAGTTTTCAGGAATTAGGAGAAATGGCTGGAAGTGCAATTGCATCTGCACTGAATATTGTAGATGGGTTAGTAGTAATAGGTGGTGGACTAGCCGGTGCTTCTCACTATATATTACCGGCTTTAGTAAATGAACTGCGCGCTACATTATCAATGTTTTCAGGAGAGCAATTCCCATGTTTGCAGATGGAAGTTTATAACTGGGAAGATGAAATGGACAGAAAGAAGTTTCTGGATTATCAACATCGTGAGGTATTGATTCCCGGAACGTCAATTAAAGTACCCTATAATAATACGAAACGCATTGCAGTGATGTGTAGCCGTGAAGGAGCAAGCTGCTCTATCATGCGAGGTGCTTATGCATATGCGTTATCACAGCTAGAAGTTTAGTTTTCTTTAGGTAACAAGTTTTCAATAGGTATATATTAATTGGTCTATTAAAATTATTAACTTTTAAATCTTAATTAATTTATGAAACATGTAATAATGTGTTTTGTAGCTAGTTTGTTGCTTTCGTTGGTTTCCATACCAATGCT
>ERZ779920.125-NODE-125-length-15637-cov-8.43922_pt1 | contig 15637 bp, 12 predicted proteins | sample MGYA00511065_ERZ779920 | MGnify/ENA primary metagenome ERZ779920 (study PRJEB29588, sample SAMEA2162880) | human gut metagenome | biome: human gut; feature: human-associated habitat; material: faeces | place: Denmark | collected 2008/2010 ... | reverse complement strand
CGTGCTTACAGCGTATAGCTGCTTAGCACATTATTGAATTATTAACGAACTATTGTACTAAGGAAAGAATGAAAAAGGGGCACGATTGCTCGTGCCCCAATGAAAGCTTCTGTTAGTAAGCCTTCAAACTGAATAACAGCATTAAGGCCACCAACAAAAGTACCTTAATCCACGTTGACGTTTTCATTGTCTTCGCTTTTTAGGGTCAGTTTAAAATAGGTCTTCACCTGCCTACGGAATCTATGCGACAGAGCACCTAGTAGGCCACAGTGCTCCCATATAGCATCACAGAGATGCCTGTTGTCATTTATTGAACAACAACTTTCTTCACACTACCATCGCTATACTTCACGATGTTCAAGCCCTTGGTTGGAGTAGCCAATCGCTGACCATTTACTGAATAGCGAGAGAGTTCCTTGGCATCGGTAGAGGTTGTTACCTTATCAATGCCAGTAGGATCATATTCTACAATATTTCCAAAATCGCCCCATACGTCAGCAAGGAAATAGTCCTGCTCTGTGCCTTGTGGTACATACAAAGTACATTTACTGACATCAGCCTTATTAAACGCTTTGCCTACAGAAATCGGAGTTGACCAGCTAACATGTACAGACTGTAAGGATGAGCAATTTTTGAAAGCATAATCACCTAAAGAGTTTACGCTAGAAGGTATAGTCAAACTAGTTAAATAACTACAGTTAGAGAAGGCATATTTGCCAATTTTAGTAACACCATCAGGTATGGTTAAACTCGTTAATCCGCTACAGCCATAGAATGCGCTACTGCCTATCGTGGTAATACCTGCAGGAAGGTTTAAACTCGTTAATCCGCTACAGTTCTCGAATGCGCTTTCGCCTATCCTTTTAATATTAGCAGGAAGGGTTAAACTCGTTAATCCGGTACAGTCTCTGAATGCGTTCTTGTCTATTTGGGTAACTCCATTAGGTATGGTTATACTCGTTAATCCGCTACAGCCATAGAATGCATCATCGCCTATTGAGGTAATACCAGCAGGAAGGGTTAAACTCGTTAATCCGCTACAACCTTCGAATGCGCTACCGCCTATTGTGGTAATACCAGCAGGAAGGGTTAAACTCGTTAATCCGCTACAGCCAAAGAATGCGCTACTGCCTATCTCGGTAATACCATCAGGAAGGGTTAAACTCGTTAATCCGCTACAATATTCGAATGCCTCATCGCCTATCTCGGTAATACCATCAGGAAGGGTTAAACTCGTTAATCCGCTACAGCCCTTGAATGCGCACTTGCCTATTACATCATTAGAAGTATAACAATTTTTATAATAATAAACATCATTTTCATAATAATAATACTTATTATAATAATCACCACCTTCTACAATCTTTGCCTCGGACAAATCTAATACCGAGAGTTTTCCTTCAGTAGATTTACCATCATAACCACTTCCAGCCATCTCACGGATAAAACACCAATCAGTACCATTAACTTCACCAACAATCTTCAACTTGGTAATCAGATTCTTCTTACTACTTCCAATCTTGTCTGGTAAAGTACCTGCCTTATCCAACTTGATGGTGATTTGCCTTGTAATCAAGTCGTCATCAGCAGCTTGGATTGATAAACAACCAAGCAACATAAATACCGCAGTTAAAAACAGCCCTTTAAACGTAAATGTTCTCATAAATTTTAATTTTATATTCTTTCTCCTATTATAATATTATAATACTTGTTAGCCCAGTTACTATAGGCTCTCCTTCATCACCTTTGCTTAATTCGCAATTGCAGGTAAAAAAGAAGTTGTCTTCTAGAACTCCATCCTCCTTTTCAATACCCAATTTAACACGACCACTTACATTCCAATGTGAGTCGGTCTCAGAAGGTAGTTGGATACTTCCCGGTTCTAAAATTGCACTCTTTACCTTTAACCCTTTCGCATTCCCCAAGAATGAAATTGAAGAAACATGTGTACGGACATAGTCAGCTATCGCTTTCATTTTATCCGCTTTAACATCAAATGATAACTTTGGTCGTACCATAATCGTACTTTTTAATGTGAAACAATCTGTTAACTACACAACAAAAAGAAAGCGTGAACTTGCCCGTTGCTCGCTTCATGAACAGAGGCCCTGGCAAGCCCATCTTATCGAAACGAACAACATCGAAGCCCACGCCGATATGATACACTTATCCCTATACAGAATTGGACACCCTACTTGCGTAGGGTGCCACATCAGTACAGAGATGTGGATATACACATCCCGAGAGCATCTACCGTTGCATAGTCTTTGATAAGATTCTGAAACTGCCAGGTTTCTGTTCATCAAGAACTAAGCGCATAGTAAACGCACTTTTATATTATGTCATGATACACCAACCCTCCCAAGTCCTCGTCTCAGCCATCTACCCTCTTAAAAGGAAGAAAAGCCTCAATTCGGCGTGAGCGAACGGGTATCTGCGTGCAAAGGTAATGAAAATAATCGGAAAGTTGCATCATTTCCGATTAATATTTTTCAAGAACATAAAAATTCTGCTGTGTGAGGGCACACAACAGACATAAAAATAGACTATAGCGTAGAAAGAGCGGAAAATCAGCTGTTAACTGTTAACTCTGTTAACCCCAGCTGTTAACCCCAGCTGTTCTTCCGCTCTTTATTTATTTCTTATTTCAAATTCTTATCCAGAAACTCCAGCATTTTCTCCTGCGCTTTCAGTCCGCAGGAATGAGGGATTTCCCAAAGCTCCGTATCCAGCAGATTATCAACTCCTTGACTCTTCCAAACCTGATGCATTTCGGCGAAAGCATCCTTTACACCAGATACGGGGAAGAGCTTATCTTTTGTGCCATTGATGAAAAGCATCGGTTTCGGGCAGGCGAGGGAGGCGATATGAGGATAGTCGAGATATTGCCTCAACCCCGGGATGCAATTCGCAAAACCGCCATTCTCCTTTCTTCCGAATCTCCGGGTAAGCTGAGCGTCCGTAGTAATCATCCAACAGATAGAAGCACCCGCCTTGATTCTATCCGATAAGGCAGAGAGCATCCACGAGCGATAGGCTCCCATCGAACAGCCTACGCATCCGATACGCTTCGCATCTACCATCGGCAGCGAAGCCAGAAACTCGGTACTGGAAATATCATCGTAAGTCATGAAGGCAGAGAGGTCTCTACCCAGCATCATCATGTTGCCGGCTATCAGGTCGTATTTGTTTCTATCTACGCCCTCCTTTCGGCCTCGTTCTCCCCACATCGGAGCATCTGCCGAAAAGACTACGTAGCCATGTTTCGCCAGATAATCGCCCACGTACTGATTATCATAAAGCTGCCTTGCCCACGCATCCGCATCATCCAGAATCTCCTGACAGAGCGCCTGCTTCGTAGGGGAATCTTTTTCTTCCGGAGTAAAGAAAGGGCGAATCATCTTCTCCTTTCCGATAAAGAGATGAGCACCATGATCATGAAGCGCATTGACTGTTGGGAATGGTCCCTTGCCGTCCGGAATCAGGAGATAAGCCGTAATTCGGGAATAGGCGTTGATATTAAAGGCGATTTTCTGCGCCTTATATCCGTCTCTCTGTTCCTCACCGAGCACTTCCATATCCCACGCTGCAGCCGCCTTCGGAGGCGTCATCATGCATTCAAACACTTTCGCCCTTGCCGCCTTCTTCCACTTCTTGAAGTTCCTGATAGGACTGTTTCCCCAAGCCATCGGATAGGTCAGTTCCTTCTTCAGCGTTTCTACATAGGTAGGAATCTCTCCCTGCCATTCATACTTCTCCCGCTTCTGAAACTTCGGCTTCGGAGAGGTTTTTGCAAACGGCACAGAGGTCTGTGCAAGCGCCACCGATGCCTGCAACAAAGCGATGATACTATATGTGATAATCCTTTTCATTCTCTTGTCTTGTTTTGTTAGAAATCTATCTTCCTGTTTATAAGATTAGTTATTGTTTGCAAAATTAAGAAATTATCCGCAAAAAGAGCCCAATAATCTCGATATTTTTACGTACCTTTGCCTAAAACATTTATAAATAACGGATAAAACATCTATAAACAACAGATAAAACATCATCAAATAGAAGATAAAGCAATATGAAAATAGCAGTTTTTTGTTCAGCAAATAAGAATATCGACCCCGACTTCTTCACATTGACTGAAGAGATGGGAAAGTGGATGGCAGAGAACGGCCACGACCTGGTTTTCGGCGGCTGCAACTCCGGTCTGATGGATTGCATCGGCAAGGCGGTGAAGGCGAATGGCGGCAGAACCATCGGTGTGGTTCCTACGCTTGTAGAGCGAGGCGGCAGAACTTTCCCTGACCTCGACATCGAGATTCCGTGTGATAATCTCAGCGACCGCAAGGACCTAATGCTTGCCCAGAGCGACATCTTCGTAGCCCTTCCTGGCGGCATCGGCACCCTGGATGAAATCTTCACCATCGCCGCCGCCCACACCATCGGCTACCACCACAAGATGGTGATTCTCTACAACATGAAAGGCTTCTGGAACTCCACCATCGCCCTGTTGGATGACATGGCAGAGAAAAGCATGATTCGTGGCAATTGGCGAGATGCGATAGAAGTAGCGGATAACCTGGAAGAGCTGGCAAAAATGTGTATTTAAGGAGAAAGAGCGGAAAAACAACTGTTAACTGTTAACTCTGTTAACCCCAGCTGTTCTTCCGCTCTTGACATTTTCTTCAAGACAATCTAGCTCTTATTTTCTTTCCCCAAAAGGAAATCGGAGAGACTCATCATCAGAATGCCTTCTTCATTATAACCCGAACGATACCTATCCCCTACGATTATCAGTTTGCGAAAGCCATCGTTTACATTCAAAAGAGAAGCCTGCTCCTGATCAACCTTCTCCTTATCAGGCAAGGCATAAGCCGACTGGATATAGAGGCGTTCATCATGACGGTTCACCACGAAATCAATCTCAAGATTCCTACGCTGCAGTTTGCCATTCTCATCCCGCTTGAAGCTCTCCACTACACCGACATCCACACCATAGCCTTGTTTGCGAAGCTCGTTATAGATAACATTCTCCATAATATGAGTGTATTCTATCTGTCGGAAATCAAGCACGGCATTTCTGATACCGATGTCCTCGAAGTAATACTTGGTACCAGCACCAATGTATTTGCGTCCCTTCACATCATAGCGCAAAGCCTCGCTGATGATGAAGGAATCCTGCAGGTATTCCAAATACTTGCTGATAGTATTGCCACTTATCTCTACTCCACCAGCCGATTTAAACGTATTGGAGATTTTCAAGACATTGGTACAAGAACCTATCGTAGATGCAAGGAGACGAACCAGCTCTTTCATTCCCTCTGGATTCTTCAAGCGATTTCGGTCCAATACATCTTTCAGATAAACGGTCTCATAAATCTCTCGAAGATAGTTTTGCTTGGCTTCTGGACTTTCCATCTGCACCACAGCAGGCAATCCACCATAAAGATAATAGGTTTCCAAAGCTTGTTGTATCTCTCCTCCTACAACCTCGTAGTATTCAGAAAAGCTCAATGGATGAATTCGGATTTCCCATCCTCGCCCTCTGAACTCTGTGATTACATCCTTTGATAAAAATCGGGCATTGGAACCAGTTACGTACACCTCAGCATTCTCTACATGGAGATAAGAATTGAGCACATCCTCAAACTCCTTTACCATCTGAACCTCATCAAGAAGAATGTAATACTTCTCCTTGTCAACTATCTGAGCATCAATATACTCTAAGAGTGCATCCGGGTCACGGAGTTTCTTGTTTCTACGGTCTTCAAGATTTACTTGTATGATATGGTCTTCCGCAACACCTCTTTCGAGCAAATGCTTGCAAAAGATGTTGAAAAGAAGAAAAGATTTACCACATCGGCGGATGCCAGTGATAATCTTTATCATCCCATTGCCTTCGGCAGAGATGAGCTTATCTAGATATTCCTTGCGCTCAAAATACATCATTTCACTGAAAATTTTTGTGTCAAGACACATATTTTTGCAGCAAAAGTACACTTTTTACACGATAACGCCAAACTTTTTCATCGATTTAACTCTTCAGAAACATAAAAAAGGGCACGATTGCTCGTGCCCAATAGCAGAAATCTTTAAGAAGGCAAGTACTGCCATAGTTGCCTAATCGATGAGATGCAGAAAACCACATCAATATCTAAAATTTTTTCTTTGCCGTAGCAAATAGCAAAGAATGTTTTTAATGCTTAATTAATATGTGTACTCTGACACATACCATTAAAACTAATGCTAGAAGAATTTGTCCTATCATCATTTTAATTTATTAAAAATATTCATCTGCGTATCTTAGATTCATCTATAGTCCGACATATTTTATCAGACTAATCTCGTTATATATGCACCTCATAGGGTGTTTAAATGCTTATTGCGAATTTCTTTATTTGTCTGACAATTTAGAAGAATCTACTGAACAGCAACTTTCTTCACACTGCCATCGCTATACTTCACGATGTTCAAACCCTTGGTAGGAGCAGACAATCGCTGACCATTAACGGAATAGCGAGAGAGTTCCTTAGCATCATTTGAGGTGATTACATTATTGATGCCTGTTGGATCAAACTCTACGATGTTCTCAAAATAACCAAATTCAGAAAGCCAATAATCATCATAAGTTCCTTTTGGAACGTAAACAGTACATTTTTTTTTGCATCACAGCCTTCAAAAACGTCATTTCCCATATTTGGTAGTTTTTCTGCATACACATAAATAGAAGTTAAACCACTACAACCATGGAAGGCGTAATCGCCAATCTTGGCAACACCAGAAGGAAGGGTTAAACTTGTTAAACCACTACAACCTTCGAAGGCGGCATTACCTATCTTGGTAACACCAGAAGGAAGGGTTAAACTTGTTAAACCACTACAACCTTCGAAGGCGGCATTACCTATCTCGGTAACACCAGAAGGGAGGGTTAAACTTGTTAAACCACTACAACCTTCGAAGGCGGAATAGCCAATCTTGGTAACACCTGAGGGGAGGGTTAAACTTGCTAAACCACTACAACCTTCGAAGGCGGCATTACCTATCTCGGTAACACCAGAAGGGAGGGTTAAACTTGTTAAACCACTACAACCTTCGAAGGCGGAATAGCCAATCTTGGTAACACCTGAGGGGAGGGTTAAACTTGCTAAACCACTACAACCTTCGAAGGCGGCATTACCTATCTCGGTAACACCAGAAGGGAGGGTTAAACTTGTTAAACCACTACAGTCACAGAAGGCGTTATCGCCAATCTTATCATTAGAAGTAGGATAATAAAAACCATTAATATTATAACCTCCGCCTTCTACGATCTTTGCGTCTGACAAATCTAATACAGATAGCATTCCATCTGTATCATTACCCCGCACATCTTTCCCTGCCATTTCACGAATCATTTGCAAATCCCTACCATTTATCTCACCAATAATTTTCAGATTAGTTATCTGAAATTTCTTAGTACTGCCTATCTTATTAGGCAAAGTACCAGCTTCATCCAACTTAATGGTGATTTGTTTTGTAATCAAACCATCAGCAGCTTGAATTGACAAGCTGCCTAATACAATAAACACTACTGCCAAAAACAGTCCTTTAAAAGTAAAATTTCTCATTTCTCTATTTTTAATTGTTTTCTTTTTTTGTAGATAATATTCCATTAACCAAATCCATCAAGTCTGTTCTTTTCACCTTGCCACAAATCTGGCATTTAGAATTCATTTGAGAGTTTATTATATAATACTCCCCATCTCGTTCAATACAAGCATGAGCAAAGCTATGCCTTATATGCTTGAGAAGAGGGCTAGACACACCTATACCCTTATACAATATGGTATTAGGCTTTACCGGGAAATTCAATTCGATTTTGCTTTTGCGCGTATCATGCACTAGTAAAACCTTTTTTCTTATTTCCAGGGGCACATCTTTATAGGAGTATCCCGTATGCCTACCTGTTCCCTCTTTCTCATACTGATACAACACTCTATAAAAGAACTTAACATCCTCAGATTTCAATGTAGAATTGAACATTTCCATAACAAAAAACTATTTTTGATTATTACGAGCCGCAATAATCTTATCCCTTTCTTCTTTGGTAAAATCCTGTCCACAGCAAGTACAAACATAATCCCCAGTCTTGACAGCCACATACTCAGAATCCAAATGGGTTTCTACCTCGAAGTTTGGATGCGAACAAGGCTTATCACCCCATTCTTTACGGAGTTTTTCTGCTTTTAAGTAATCCATAGAAAATTTCCTTCCCTAACCACCTCATCACCCAAGGGTAGCGATTAAAATAAACGGAAAGCGTGGGTTCTCCTCGTCACCCGTCCCACGAACTGAGGCCTTCGCATTGCCCTGAATAGTTGAACGAGCAACGTCGAAGCCCACGCCGATATGTGTACACTTTCCCCTATACAGATATAAGACTTATCACTTGACGCAATAAGCCATATCAGTAAAGGGATGTGGCTAAACACATCCCGAGGGCATCTACCGTTGCATTGTTCGTGACTATTCATGAAGTTTGCGAAGTTTCAGTCCGTCAAGAACAAAGCGCCAAGTAAACGCTCTATATTATGTCATGATACCACTACCCTCCCAAGTCCTCGTCTCAACAATCTCTCTTTTTGAGAAAGAAAGCATCAACTCGGCGTGAGCAGAATGGGTATCTGAGTGCAAAGGTATATAAAATATTTGAAATGCCACTCCTTTTCCTGGAACTTTTTTAGAAAGAAAAGCAAAAAGATAGATGTGGGGGCACACAAGAAAGGAAATAGATGCTCGAAAACAAAGAAAGAGCGGAAAAACAACTGTTAACTCTGTTAACCTCAGTTGTTCTTCCGCCCTTTCATTTGGCAAGATGGTCTTCTTAATCCAGCCTTTACTTCAGCATCCATTCCCAGGCAGGAATTATATGCACCGTCTTACCATCCATGGTAAGCTCCTCTTTCTCATTCAGCGTAATGATGTAACCCTCAGACAAATCATAGATTTCCATCGCCTCTTGCAGGCCCTCTATTTCACGCTTGCGAGTCTTCTCATCATCCATCTTCACCGTAACCTGGTAAGCCTGGGTAATCCTTACACCTTCTCTCACCACAAAGTCACACTCTTTCTTGTCGGCATGATAGAACAAGTCGCAACCCCTTCGCAACAGTTCGATGAAAACGGCATTCTCCAGCTTTACACCATTGTTATCCGTGACATTGAACCCCATCCTGCTGATGATGGCATTATCTATAAAATACACCTTCTTCGGACTCAACATCTGGGTCTTTACCGATGGAGCATACTTCAGCAGCTGGAATATCATGTAGGTTTGCTGAATATATTCCAGATAGTTCTTGATGGTTTCGGGATGTCGGATGCCCACAATCTTTCCAAGCGAATTATAGGTAACACGCTTGGTGGCATTGCTGGCAAGATAAAACGCAAGCTCTTTTATTTCCTTGTCGTTCGTAAGAGCATTGCGAGCCATCACATCCCGGAAGATAATGCTCTCGTAAAGTGAGGATAGGTAACTGACGGAACCCGTCTGAAGATATTTCGGGAAACCACCCCTCTCCAGGAAATCACGGAAATGACCCAGCAGTTTGGAACGGCTCGCCATCAGATAGAAATCTTTCTGCGAAGGCTCAATATGCTCCAGCTGCAGGTATTCGGCAAAAGAGAAAGGATAAACCTCCACAGAGATATAACGCCCTGTGAGATGAGTGCCCATCTCCTTGCTCAGCATCCGGGCATTGGAGCCTGTCACCACCACCTTATTGCCTTCATTGTAAAGGCGCCTCACAAAGGTTTCCCAACCCGCAATGTTTTGAATCTCATCAAAGTAATAGGTGTGTTGCTCACCGAAAAGCTCAAAGAAGCATTCCTGCAAGGTTGCAAAATCTTCAAGCTTAAAGTTTACGAGACGCTCATCGTCAAAATTGAAGAAGAAATCTTTCTCCTCCAACTTATCACGCAGTTGCTGCAGCAACACCGACTTTCCACATCGTCTTACACCAGTTATGATAAGGATTTCCGAGGTGGTAAGCCATTCCTCTTCTATGTGTCGAGGGATGGCATCCTGCATAAGATGCCTGCAGTTGTCCTGCTGCTCAAATATTATTTGTTTCAACAGTTCTTTCATTGCTCTACTATTTTATGATTCGTGGGCAAAAATAAGAAAAATATCTGAAAGTAGCAAGAGAAAAACAAAAATCTTTCATTCTGAATGAACACTTTTACCTAAAACCTTTCATTTAGAATGAATAGTTTTCGATTAGTTCCTTAAAAAACAAAAGAAAGAGCGGAAAAACAACTGTTAACTGTTAACTCTGTTAACCCCAGTTGTTCTTCCGCCCTTAAACTTTATTCTGCCAGCAGCTTCTCTGCCATAGCCTTACCCAGAGCCTCGCACTGCGCCTTTACCTCTGGAGTAATCGCCTGCTTCATATCTACAGGCTCGCCCACTGGCTCGTAGTGGAGCTTGGTTTCGTTCCACTCCTGAATCTTTGCTACTGCCTTGCTTGCCCAGCAATGAGAACCGTACCAACCGAGGAGGTGGTTCTTGACGTCCTTATTGGCAAGCTCGGAGAGGAGAACCTCCATTTCGTGATAAAGACCGGCATTGTAGGTTGGAGCACCTACGATAAGGCCCCTGTAGCGGAAGATGTCGCGCAGGATGTAGCTGTGGTGAGTCTTCGAGATGTTGTACATTACGATGTTCTTCACGCCAGCCTTGCTTGCCGCACGGGCGATGATTTCAGCCATGCGCTCAGTATTGCCGTACATGGTGCCGTAGCAGATAACGAGGCCCGGCTCCGTCTCGTACTTCGACATCTTATCATACATGCCGATTACCTTTTCAATATGCTCGTGCCAAACCGGACCATGGGTTGAGCAGATGTAATCCAGCTCCACGCCAGCCAACTTCTTCAAGGCATTCTGAACAGGGATTCCATACTTACCCACAATGTTTGAGTAGTAGCGAACCATCTCCAGCCAGAAAGTCTCGCAGTTGATTTCCGTATCGATGATTCCGCCGTTCAGCGCACCGAAGCAACCGAACGCATCACCTGAGAAGAGCACCTTGTTCTTCGCATCGAGGGTTACCATGGTCTCTGGCCAGTGAACCATAGGGATGAGAACAAAGCTCAGCTCGTGGTTGCCCAGAGAGAGGGTTTCGCCATTCTTCACCTCTACCACGTCATCTGTTACGCCGTAGAAGCCTTCCAGCATTCCCAGCGTCTTCTTGTTGCCCACAATCTTGATGTTAGGGTAATATTTCTTGATGAGGGCGATAGACCCGCTGTGGTCAGGTTCCATGTGGTTGATGATAAGATAATCGATTTCTCGGTCGCCAATCACCTCGTGAATGTTCTCGAGGAACTGGGTGAAGAAATCAACCTCTACAGTATCTACCAGCGCTACCTTCTCATCGTCAATGATATAAGAGTTGTAGCTCACTCCGTTAGGCAAAGGCCAGAGGCCCTCAAAACGATGCTTATTGCGGTCGTTTACGCCTACGTAATAAATTTTGTTTATAATTTCTGTCATATCTTTTATATTTTTATAATTCCTTCTTCTTTTCTTCTCCAAATTCCTTGGAAACATAATTGTAGATGTCCTTGCAGCATTCGGTGGAGAATTCTTGAGCCGAAACAAGGAGACTGTCCCATTGCGCCTCAGATAAGCCGCGGTCAATGTCCTCGCGGGTGATTCCATCCTTGATCAGTCCGAAAACGAAACCGGCATTGAAATTATCGCCGGCTCCGATAGTGCTCACCGGTTTCATCTTCTCCGAAGGATAACTCTTGGCAAAGCCGTTCTCGGCACGAACCTCTACAGGCTCAGCGCCCTGGGTGCAGATAAACTTCTTGCAGTAGAAACTGATTTCGGCATTATAAACCTTATCCGCCTCCGGTTTCTTGTAGAGGATTCCAAAGTCCTCGTGGCTTCCGCGTACGAAATCAGCCATCTCCAGGTTCTCTATCAGATTAGGCGTAATCTTCATGATTTCGTTCTGATGAGAAGCACGGAAGTTGATGTCGTAATAAAGAATGGCGCCGTGCTCCTTCGCATACTCCAGGAAGCCGGCAACCTGAGGACGGACCACAGGATTCAGAGCGAAGAACGAACCGAAGAGCACGATGTCGCCAGGATTGATTTCCGGTGTGGCAAACTCCAGCTGGTCGTGAGGATGATCCTTGTAGAAGATGTAGTCAGCATTGTTGTTCTCGTCGAGGAAAGCCAGCGAGAGCGGCGACTTGGATTCCGGGAAGATGCTCACATTGTCAGCATTCACCCCATTATCTCTCAAAAACTGAATCACATACTCTCCTATGCGGTCGTTGCCCGCCTCGCTGATAAACGAAGCATTTACGCCCGCACGGCCCAACGAGATGACTGCATTGAATGATGAGCCACCCGGTACTGCCTCTATCGGCTTGCCGCCCTTGAAGATGATGTCAAGCACGGTTTCTCCTATTCCTATTACTTTGCGCATTGTTTTTGTTGTCTATATTTTATTTTTGGTGGCAAAGATAAGTCTTTTTGGCGATAATGCAAAATAAATGACTTTTTTTTGGGATAAATTACATTTTCAGTGTAACTTTGCACCTTGAAATGAAATACAATACTTATACACTCGATAATGGCCTCCGCATCATCCACCTGCCTTCAGACAGCAAGGTGGTGTATTGCGGTTACCAGATTAACGCCGGCACCCGAAACGAGGAGCCGGGCGAAGAAGGACTTGCCCACTTCTGCGAGCACGTTACTTTCAAGGGCACAGAGCGCCGCAAGGCGTGGCACATTCTCAACTGTCTGGAGAGCGTGGGAGGCGACCTGAATGCCTACACCAACAAGGAGGGCACGGTTTATTACTCCGCCATCCTCAAGGAGCACATCGCAAGAGCCGTAGATCTGCTCACCGACATCGTTTTCCATTCGGTTTATCCGCAAGCGGAAATCGACAAGGAGGTAGAGGTAATCTGCGATGAGATAGAGAGTTACAACGATTCTCCTGCCGAACTGATTTATGATGAATTCGAAAATATCATCTTCAAGGGTTCGCCGCTGGGCCACAATATTCTGGGCACAGCTGAGCAGGTTCGCTCGTTCAAGACAGAAGATGCGCTGCGCTTTACAAGAAAACTTTACCGGCCGGATAATGCGATATTCTTCGCTTACGGAGACATTGACTTCAAGAAGCTGGTAAGACTCTTGAAGAAGAGCTTTTTAAGTGAAGAACGAAGAGTGAAGAGTGAAGAAACAACGTTCGGCGACCGAAGGGAAAGCCAATTCAATAGTCCAGAAGCGCAAGCCCAATTCAATATTCAACACTCAACATTCAACACTCAACACTCCTTCGAGGGGCAGACGATTGTGATGCAGAAGAATACGCATCAGGCTCATGTGATGATTGGAACCCGCGCCTACGATGTGAACGACAGCCGCAGAATGCCGCTCTATCTGCTCAACAATATGCTGGGCGGACCGGGAATGAACGCCAAGCTGAATCTCGCCCTGCGCGAGTACAACGGACTGGTTTACACCGTAGAGAGCACGATGGTGGCTTATGGCGATACGGGCATTTGGAGCATTTATTTCGGCTGCGATGAGCACGACGTGAAGCGCTGCCTCAGACTGGTTCGCAAGGAACTGGATAAGTTCATGCAGAAACCGCTGAGCGAGGCGCAGCTCAAGGCCGCCAAGAAGCAGATTAAGGGACAGGTAGGCGTGGCTTGCGACAACCGCGAGAACTTTGCCCTCGACTTCGGCAAGAGCTTCCTTCACTATGGCTGGGAGAAGAATGTAGACCGACTCTACGAGCAGGTGGATGAGATTACTGCCGAACAGATACAGGCCGTGGCTCAAGAATTGTTTGATAAAGACAGGCTCACCACGCTGATTTTCAGATAATGTTGATTTTCAGACAAATAGCTCAAGTAATAAGAAAATAAAGAAGGCAACAACTTGGGGCGTCATGCGACTTCCCTCGTTGTTGCCTTCGTAATTTAATGAATTAAAAACTGCTTTTTTCTTAAAAACAACTAACAATTAACCTAAAAACTTAAACCTAAAAACCTAAAATGAAAATCTATAAAACCTAAAACGAATTCTTAACAATCTATATATGAAATCCCCAATCAGAATTTATCACGAAAACTCTCAGGGGACAGTATGAATTTCAAATGAAAAGGAGTTTTTACTCTCCTCTCTGATTTCGGAAGCCCTTTTGGCTCCCTACTGTTTTTTACTCAGCTGTGCATTGCTGCCAGCCATTTTTAATCTCGGCTCTTTTGGAGCCCTTCGCATGGCTAATCTCCGATTAAGCCAACTTGTTGCTAATAGCACCAACTTCAGCTACACATGCAACAACTACTGCGAAAATCATTCCTAATACTAACATAATCTTTTCCTTTCTTAAATTTGTTATCTTAAATATACAATCTTGTAGTTTTACCTAACAAAATCTTAACTCTCTTTATTTCTTACCTCCCGGAGGAGGATTTCTATGCTCTCTTAGCTTCGTAGCTTATTTACCGCAGTTCATTCCGAGGTTCATACCTGCGCAAGCAACTACTGCGAATGCTACTACTGCTACTGTCATTATCCCGAACATTACCATAATCTTTTTCCTTTCTTTTAACCTCTTAATCAATCTCTTCGAGATTTTCCAGAAGTCTTCAACCGAATCTCAGAACCAGGTTCCGAACCGGTCTCAAACTTGTCTCGAATCGATTTCGTAAGTTATCCTTACTGAATCAATCTTTTATCCTTTTTTCTTTTTCTGGTGCAAAGGTACAACTTTTTGTGTGCGCACACAAACATTTTAGGAGAAAAGTTTCAAAAAGCCCTTTTTTCTTGATTAAGGTCAAGAACATTTACATTCTCATTACAAATCAGGCACGGATTACTCGGATTACACGGATTTAAGTCTCTCACATCAATTAAAACACATTCATAATCTCATAGAACATCCGTGTAATCCGCATAATCCGTGCCTAATCTATTCTACGCAGCCACTCCTGGCGTTCCGTAGTGCCCGTACTTGGCGATGAAACGGGCGGTCTTGGTGAAGGTGCCGTCCTCGTTCTTCATGATGAAGCCACGCTTCTTCCAGTTGCACAGCAGGATGGCAAGCTTCGTCTTGGTGCCATGAACCTGACAGATGTTCTGAATCTCAGTCTTGTCAAAGGTGTCATGAACGTAGAGAAGAAGATTGCTCACACCGGGAGTATGGCACACAGAGCAGCTGTCTGCATCTATCGCCTCCTGCATCTGATTGCCGAAGAAACGCATCTTGCACCACAGATCATACTTCACGCTCCATACGATGAAATCCTCTATCGCCTTCTCCCACTTCTCGCCATTCGCCAGATAAAGCACCATCGCGCGGCGGAAACCATTCGCCAGACCACGCTTGGCAAACTCGGCGTAAGGCTTGTTGTAAGCCAGCTGAGCCATCTCCATAATCTCATTCTCCAGGCGCTCGATAAGCTGGCGAGCCTTACGGCACTCCTTGAAACCGCTGGCTGCGTTCAGCTGCTGGATGTAAGGAGAAAGCTGCGACTTGAACTGCGCATCATAACTGCCCACCTCCGGACGCGGAGCGAAATCGGGACGGATGATGGTGGCGAGCGTCAGGCGGTACCTTCCGCCC
>ERZ779920.122-NODE-122-length-16252-cov-2.3358_pt1 | contig 16252 bp, 5 predicted proteins | sample MGYA00511065_ERZ779920 | MGnify/ENA primary metagenome ERZ779920 (study PRJEB29588, sample SAMEA2162880) | human gut metagenome | biome: human gut; feature: human-associated habitat; material: faeces | place: Denmark | collected 2008/2010 ... | reverse complement strand
CGACGATGCCGTGAAGTTGGGACTGATGGAGCGCAAGGCAGAAAACCTGCCGTTCCGCGATTATGTGAGCACGCTCTACTACATTGTACACGATGCCGAAGGAAAGGTAGTGGCAGAGCAGAAAAATACGCTGGTAGATAACGATGATCAGACTCAGCTTATCACTCTTCCCGAGTCGTTGCCGTATGGAAAATATACCCTTACCGTATGGGGGAACATGAAAAGCGACGAGCCGCTGGGAGAAGATGCTACTACGGCAGAAATGGAAGCTGTGGGTGCGGCGGCAAACGACATCTATCTGGCAAGTGCCACGTTCGACTATCGTTACGGCAATGAAGAACATTCGCTTGCCATGGAGCGTACCAAGGGCGACCTGCTTATCAAGGCTGAGGGAATTCCCGATAACATCGACTTCTCCACCAAAGATATACAAGACATCTACAATTTTGTAGACAATGGTTTCCAGTATTCCACCCTGACCGATATACATACCGAGCTCGACTGGCAGGATATACGCAGTGAAATAAAGAGCGAAACGCTGATGTGTCCGTCGCCGTCGTACGAAGGTTCTACGCTGAGTGTGATGTTTATCGACAAATCGGCAGCCGGAAGTCTGGGCAGAGCTGCTTATTATCCTACGCTGGAGCCACAGGACATAAACATCACCATGGGGCGTAACGAGATTACCATCCTGAAGTATGTGTATGTAGACGAAGGCGGAAGCGGTGAGGGCGACTTCGAGATTTACCTTCGGGTAAACGACAACTGGGAGTTACTGCACGATATGGAACTGGATTGATTGACCGATTATTGATAATGTTATTATTTATAGTTTAAATTTTTAAGTATGAAGAAAAACTATTTATTGGGAATGGCTTTGATAGCGTCATTGTCATTCAACTCTTGTACCAAGGAGATCGTATATGTACAAGATGGAACAGGTGTAGAGAGTGTAGCTGACGGTGCTCAGATTATCACACTTCAGGTGGAAAATGGTGGCGACGGACTGGCTACCCGTGCCGGACGTCCGCTGTATAGTGCTGAGGCTAAACAGACTATTGAAAATGTGAAGCTGTGGATTTGTGATAATGATGGTAAGGTGGTATATGTAAAAGAAATCTCTGAGTGGAATGATAACAAAGTTTCAACAGTATATACTACCGGTGGTCATGGTCGCCAGACTACTATCGAACTGACGGATGCAGATAAACTTGCTGCCGGTACTTATAAGATTTATGCGGTAGGTTATAGCAATAACAGTGATTATACTTTAGATGCTGTAACAAGTGTTGCAAAAGAAGGTACTTTCAAGGAAAACATGGTGTTGCCAATTAAAGATGGCGCTACGAATAAGATTGGTGAAGAAATCTTTGCCGGACAGATGGGTTTGACTGTTGAACAAGGAAAAGGTTTTAAGGAACCGGTGGTACTGAACCGTCAGGTAGCAGGTGCTTTTGCTTATGTAAAGGATATTCCTTTTATGGAAGGTGCCAGGTATTTGAAACTGATGGCAAGTGCTCAGAATGAGTCATTGGTTCTTGGTAATTTCAATAGCTTTGATCTTACTGGAAATGGTTCTGGTAATGGCGAGAATGTAAAATATGTAGTAAACGGTACCAGTGGTAAATCTGATGGAAACAACGCTTATGAGATTTGCTCTATTGATTTGAATCAGTGGTTTACAGAAATCAAAGATGACGATAGTAATAATTTGATTGATGCGGGTGATAATTGGAAGAATCCATATTCTTCAGAAGGTCATCCTACTTTCCAGAAAGGTTCTGTTTTTGGGGGTGAATTTGTAATCCCGTTTGCACATGTAGATGGACAACAGACATTGACTTTGCAATTGACAAATGAAGGTGGAACAGTACTCAGAAGCTGGAAAGTGAATTTGGGTTCAAGTGATGAACAGTTGGGCCAGACAATCACATGCTGGAATAGTGAATCTACTAACTGGAGCACTTCTCTTTCTGGTGAATCTTCAAGCACTTACAGCCTCGTACGTAACCACTTGTATGGTATTGGTACCAGAATGAATGATGATCCGGGAGAAGGTACAGATCCAGATCCAGATCCAAATCCAGATCCAGATGATCCAGACAAACCAGAATCACTGAACAACAAGCAGGAACTTGTATTGAGAGTGAACGATAACTGGGAAGTTATTCACGGAATGGAACTGGATTAATTTTCAGACCGATAAATCAAATAGTATTGCCTGACATGCAGGCAATACTATTCTATCCTGTTTTTTGAACTTCCGAAGTCAAATAACAAGAAGCTCCTGCAAGACGTCGGCCACAGTGAGATTTCTCATGAACGATACGAATCGGAGCCGGAAGACTGCCTGTCTTTCATTATTATTCCGAAGGCAAGAGCCAGGCAGCTTTCCGTCATTATTCAGAGAAAGAATCGCGTAAAACCGCAGTCAGCTAGTACCGTTTTATGCACGACGGGGAAGTGAAGTATTATCGTAAAAACTATAAAATTTAAAGATAATGAGCGTATTTTTCCAGACATCCAGACAAAGGAGTTTTCTTTCCGCCTGTCGAATAGCCGGAAAGAAATGGTCTGCATCGGTGCCGCTGCTTCTGGCTGCACTGCTGACAGTTGTATTTTATTCATGCCGCGATGAGGATTTACTTCCCTCGGTACAGAGTGTAGAACATAACGGAACCCGTAATGAAACTGAAAGTACTTCAGGTCTTGATGTAGTACAGGATGAAATATATGGTGCAACATATAAGCCCAATTGTCGTGTCCCTTTGGTGGGTGAAGGAAGAGTAATCAACCAGATAACCAAGAATTTGGTAGGCGTTTTAAGTAACTCGGATAATAAGTTGGAATATTTGGTAGATAAGAACTTAGATAACTCTGTTAGTCTGAAGGGATTGGCAGAGGTAAATACTGGGCTTCCAATTTTGTCTGTAAAAGATGTCAATCGTGTTTACTACGATTCTTCTAATGGCATTAAGGTCGGATTCTTGTATAAAGACCCAGGAGGTTTACTAAGCTTAAATGTATTGCAAGGCTTTTGGGTAAAGACTTATTTAAAAGGCAAAGAGCAAGACGGTTCCTCTACATCAGGAAGTGGTGATAAATTTCAGTTACTAAACTTAAATCTCTTGAATGTATCTGGAGGTTTAAGTGAAATTTCATTTACTACTACTAAACCTTTCGATGAAGTACGAATCGGTTGTGCTTCCATCAGTGTCGAAGTACTTAGTGGACTGGAATTCTACTATGCGTTTGTGGGGGAGAATCCCGAAAAGATTGCAACTTACAATGGATACTATAAGCAACCTGAAACAGATTCAGGGGGTAGTATAACAGGACTAGGAAACACTAATAATCTTATAGATGAAGAACTGGACAATTCTGAACAATTAAGTTTGGCGGGGCATCATGAACTATATGTAGATTTTAACGAGAAAATAGTAAAAGATAGTGAAATCGGTTTTAAGACAGGTGGATTCAAAACACTTGATATAGATTTAACTGGCTTATCCTTATTTGAACTTACAAATAATGATGTAAATAATAAGTATGTTTGGGGAAATGAGAAAGTCTTATCAGGTGGAATAGGTATATCTTTATTAGGCACTCAAGATGGAAGTATGAGTGCCATAGCTAAAGAGGATTGTTATGGTGTAAAGATAAAATTGAATACTGGACTGGTTGGGGGATTACTTGATGTTATATTAGGTCTGTTAGGTAACACCCATTATTATTACGCCTACTCCCGCGACCCGGTAGAGATAGACGTATCCTCTTATTTTACCATTGGCAATGATACCATTTCTACCGATTATTACAACCTCCTGACACCATCGGAAGGTACTGTAACATATTCACTTATTAGTTATCCCGAAGGAGCTACATTTCCTTCTATATCGGGCAACCGCATAACCGGCATGACCGTAAATGGTGACTATTTAGTAAAAGCTGTATATGCCCGAGAAGGAGAAACTTCATGGTCGTATGCCGTGATTCATCGCAACAAAAAAGAAGTTGTGTCGGGTTGTAATACGATGATGATTAATACATCTGATAATCCAACACAGTATAGCGTGGAGGAACCTCTGGGGGCACAGGGAGGCATTTCTCTTTTCAATAAGATAAAAGACACCGAATATTTGGTCGATGCTGAGTATAACAACTATGCGGAAGCAACCAATGTGTTGAGCTTGATTCAATTGGGAGGACTGGCAAGTGTAAAATCAACTAAGGTGATTGAACCGCAAAAAGGGAAAATCCGTGTGGGTTTTGTGATGCAGACAAATAATCAGCTGCTGGGTGCCGATGTATTGAAGTTTTTCTTTATCAGACTATATAAGGGACAGACTAAGGTATATGAGGGGCTGACTGGACAGAATAATACAGTAGGAGTCGGTTTGATAGGAAACGACGGAAGCAAGTTGCGCTTTTATGTGGAAACAGAGGAGGCATTCGATCGGGTAGAACTTTGGAGTGCAGGTTTGCTGAATATTAATCTGAATACTTTCCGCTTGTATTATGCATTCTATGAGCCGGTAGAAGGATGTGAAAATAATACGACTACATCGGAGGCTTGTATGGAAATGATTACGGCGCAGAAGCATGGGGCTACTATCAACTATGCGGAAACAAAATCTTCGTCGGTTGCAAGTGTGGGGACTACCATGAACAATCTGTCGTACGTAATCGACAACAGTCAGCAGACAGCGGCTTCTATTGTAGCTGGAGTCAGCCTGATAAGCCGTTCTACCGTGGCTGTAAAATTTAATTCCATCAGAGGCGGACAGCCGCTGGGTGCCATACTCCGTATGCCGGGATATGTGCTGAATGCGTCTGTTCTTCAGAATGTGACAATAGCTGCATACAATGGTGGACAGGCGGTAGCAAGTGAGTCTACTTCCGGCGGATTGGCTTCCATCGAGGTGATAAGCGATGCCGGACTGGCTTATATGGAGGTTACTCCTTTACAGGATTACGATGAAGTACGTATTTCATTCCCTTCACTGGCAGATGCGCTCGAAACAGTCTGGTTGTCGGGTTTCTATATCCGTCCGGATGCCAACGGAAATGGTATTCCCGACTGTGCGGAAGAACCGGCAGACCAGGGAGGAACCGACGGTATTACATACAAGGGGATAACCGAACATGTTTGTGTGGATGAAACAAACGATTTGGGCAAAGTACGTATCTCTGTCGATGCTCAGGATGATAAAGCTAAACTTACATTTACCTGCTATCCGTATAACGGCAACGGACAGAAGATAGAACAGGAGGCTGAATTGCAGCATGATCAGGATAACAATGGCTATTTCTTTGAATTGTCATTGCCGGTAGGCGATTACTCTATTTCGGGATTGCCTACTTACAACGGACTGCGTGCGCAGGTACATCCGCTGAAGACTACCTGGAAGAGAAATACGGCAGATACCGACTGGAACAACTGGAGTAACTGGACGGACGGTTCTCCTTGGGGATGTACCAATGTGGTGATTCCTACAAGAGCCACACGTTATCCGGACTTGAAAGCTTGGGATAGTGTAGATGATTTTTATGGCGGTAACTATTGTGCGAATATTCATTTCGAACCGGGAGCAGCTGTACTCAATACACAATATCTGGAGTATGACTGTGCATACGTGGAAATGGAAGTACAAAGCGGTATGTATCATATGATTTCTACTCCACTTCACGGCATGGTTACGGGCGATATGTTTGTTTCGCCTGAGATGCCGGCATACTTTACTCCGCTGAAGGAGGATACTTATCGTGAAGTGCGACACAATCCGATAGTACGCCAGAAAATGTACAGTCGTGCGGTTACAACTGCAACTTCTGGTACTAACGGTACTGTAGTTGCTACTGCCGACTGGAGTCGTACATTCAATGCCGTGGCTCAGCCGTACGAGCAGGCACAGGGCATCAAGATGATGGTTGGAAATGATTGGGGGACTTCTTATCGTCTTCGTTTCCCGAAAGCATATACCGAGTACAATTGTTATACACTTTCCGGCGGATGGGTTAAAAAAGAAACTTTGCCGGAAGGGGCAAGAAATATGAATGGAAAATTTGCTTATGAAGAGAGTGGATTTACACCAGAAAAAGTACGTACTTCATTTACTTTTAAATTGCGGAATGATAAACAGGGGGATAAACAGAGAGCTACCTATTTTGTGGCAGGCAACCCGTTTATGAGTTATCTGGATATAAAGACATTCCTGACAGAAAATAACCAGTCTGTTCAGGCTATCCGTATCATAGATTCTAAAAATATTTGCGGAGGAGAAGAGGGATTGGTCAGAATTTCCTTAGGTGAAAACGGAGATTTAAGCTTTGAAGGATATGGAGAACAGAGCAACTCCATTGCACCGTTGCAGGCATTTTATGTAGAGGCGTCAGGAGATAATGCTTCAGACAATGTTGATATAACTTATACCTCGGATATGTTTGTGCAGCCTTCTGCAAGTACAGCAACCAGAAGTTCCCGTAGTGCTTCTGTTCCGGCAGCAGGCGAAATGAAAATCTCGGCTGTATCGGGTAACTCTGTAAGTTCTTGTTCGCTGCTTCGCAGTGCCGGAGCATCGGATGCATACAATGCGAAGGAGGATGTTGTTTCACTGATTGACGAGGACTTTATGCCGAAGGTAAAGGTGTATACCGTAGCCGGCAAGCGTGCGCTCGATATTCAGAAAATGAGTAATGCAACTCGTGTGGATTTAGGATTCATGGTAAAGGACGGTTCGCAACAGACAAAATTCACCCTGAATTATGGCAGCAACTGGAAGGGATGGACACTGGTTGACAAGCAGACAGGAAAGCGCTACCTGCTGGATGGTACTTCGCTTACAGTAAATGCAGGTGCGATGAAGAGTAATAACGGACGTTTCTATCTCGTAAAAGAATGAAAGGAAAGTAGGTTATGAAAATGAAACAATTCATACATGCTGTATTTTGTGCCCTGACTGTGTGTGGCTTCCTCCTGTTGGGAGCCTCATGCAGCAAGGAGAATGAACCGGTACAGACTGTTGAGGGAGTAACGGTTACCATTGCGGCTCAGAGTGACTTGCAGACCCGTACTTCCTTGCCGGTTTATGATGGAGATTATGGAAATAATATTCATGGTGTGCAGCACGTTACGGATGTATATCTCTATATTTACGAAATGGACGAAGCTGGGACCGATGGTGAGTGTAAAGCCCGCTTTAATGTGGGGTGGAGAGAATACTTTGGAGCTAATAATCTTCCGAATGAAACGGCAGTAATGCGGTATACGTTTGCTTATACATTTACGGTCGGAAAAACTTACCGGCTGGTAGCGGTAGGTGTAGATGGAGCTGAATCGGAAGATATCATGCAAGATTATGATGGCTGGAACTCTATTCTTACCTATGGATTGCCAGAGTCTATTCGGACAGGCAGTAAGCTGACTGATCCGATTACACTTCAAGAGGGTAAAACCCCGACTGATATGGCACATTCGGAATTCTTTACAGGGTACGTAGATTTCAAGCCAGCATCGGAGAATGACAAGAATATTGGTGAGATTAATTTGTGGCGCAGGGTCGCAGGTCTGCAGGTTTGCCTGAATCAGATTCCGAAGGAAGTAGAGCGCGTGAGAATATTGCTTTATAATTCGCAGAATACACAAGTGAAACTATTGCCCAGTGCCCCCCAAGAAAGTGAAACGGATAAGATAATTACAGATTTCATTACCAGCCCTTATGGGAATGATTCTTTCAACGAAGAGGGCAGGGTACTGATGGATAAGACCTTTACAGAGGATGATTTATATCTTCCGGGATCTAGTACAGGAGTCGTTTCTGATTATGCTTACAAATGTTCCCTGACGGCATTTATGCTGCCTGTCAATATCCCAGACAGGGAGCTGTACGACTATACGCTTGTAGCGGAGTTTGTTACAACCTCTATGACCGGTATTGTAGGTTCCAGCAAAAAGGTACGGTTGATAAAGCCTTGGCAAAATAGCGACGGACTTGATTTCGAAGACGAAACTGATATAGGCACAGGTATTATCGACGACCTCGACAAGTATCTTTTCCCGATTGAGGCAAATCATTTTTATTGTCTGGGGATTCCGTCAAAACCTATAGACTGTTCTGGCGTGTTGCAATAACAATTGGCACTGTGTAAGGTAGTTACAAGGGTATGAAGTTTCTTAATTGGATGATTAACTTATGAAATATACTAGATTGATTTATATGTCAGGCATCGTCCTGATGCTTCTTTCTGCCTGCAGCGATTCGTCGTCGCTTGATGCAGAAGGACAGAATGGGAAGCCACTGCAGCAGACGTTTACTGTAGCGGTAGAAAGTGTGGGCGAGCTTTTTGAAGGTGGAGAAGGGGTGAATCCGGCTACTGTCGCATCACGCCGTCCTATTTCGAGCGTTACACCTACGCAGACATTCGACAAGCTCAGTATACTGATTGTGGAGTATCAGAGCCCGGCAAAGGTGGTATATAAAAAGACGATTGAAAACTGGAGTAATCCAGATAACAAAGCAAGTTATCCCTGGAGTACGGAAGACGGACAGGGGCGATATGCCACGATTACGCTTACCGGCAGTGAGTGTCTGGAGGAAGGAAAGAATTACATGGCATATGTAATTGGTTACCAAAGCGGAACTTACGGAGGCTATGAGCCGTTTAAAGGTGTAGAAGTAGGGGATTATTACAATCAGACTGAAACCGTAACTATCCCTAATGGAGGGTATGCTGAAGAAGTTTTTGCAGGTGCAGAAATTTTTTGGGTGGAAAATGGAGTGATTCTTTCCAAACTGAGTGCTGAAGCAGAGGCACAGCATGGACTGATGGTAGCTCGCCGGCAGGTAGCGGGTACGTTCGGCTATTTTACCCGTGTGCCGGTGCAGGTAAACGGCAGTAGTGTGGCTAAGCTGCGGCTAGTTGCGACCAAACGTAATCAGACTATTATCTTCGGAGGATTCAGAAGTGTGGACGATGCTTTCGATTTTCATAAGGATAATGTGATAAATGGTATGAATCCGCGTACGGACTATGATTGTGCTTTGGCAGAATCAGCAGTGAACGATGCGTTTTCTGTGTATGAGATTGACTTGTGCAAGTGGTTTCCTGGCAATACGGAGAATGTGCTATTACCCTTGGATATGAATGACGATGGTTATTTGGATAGTGCCGATACGAATTGGCAGACTGATGAGGAATCCTATCCTAAGGGGACGATTTCATTACCGAGGGGTACGGTGTTCGGTGATAGCTTTTGGGTTTCGGTTGTTATGACGCAGCGAGATGTGGAAGAAGGAATACCTACTTTCCAAATGCAGATGCTTGATGCGGAAGGAAGGGTGATAAAGTATTGGGATATTATTTTACGTAATTACGAAACTGCAGGTGAAGACCGTACATTGGTATCGTTGCCTGATGGAGAGAACGGACGTACTGTGATTACCGAACTCGATAATATTGATACAGAAACTTGTTTTAGTATTGTACGTAATCGTTTGTATACGATGGGGGAAAAGAGTCAATCGCAGAATTATGGTGAAGATGAGCCTATCGATTTAAGTTCAGCCGGAGTGCTTGTGCTTGATGCTCGTCATGAATGGCAGATTATGAATTCTATTATCTTTAATTAGGTATTTATATTACATTTTGTTAATAAAAGAACAATATCCCCAACTTATTTAGCAAGTTGGGGATATTGTTTCAGAATTCAGTGGGTTTTCCTGTATTCTGCATATAGTTTGTTCTAATTTTAGAACGGATAACCGATTGCGAAGTGGATACCCATTCCGTCCTTGAAGTTCGGTATGTTGTAGTATTTGGAGATTCCTGTTTCGTAAGGTACGTGCAGGGCTACTCCCCAGTCGAGGCGAAGTACAAGGAAAGACAAGTCGTATCGGATACCCAGACCCGTTCCCAGTGCAATATTGTCGAAGAACTTGTTGAACGTAAATTGCGCATCGGGACGTGCCTCGTCTTTCCGCATCAGCCATACGTTTCCGGCATCAAGAAACAATGCTCCGTTCAGATTGCCTCCGAAAAGGTTGGAGAAAATGCGGAAGCGATACTCCAGGTTGGCTTCCAGCTTGATATCTCCCGTTTCGTCTACGTACGAGTAGGCTGCGTTTTCGGCCGGATGAAAGCGTCCGGGACCGATAGAACGTACCGTGAAAGCACGTATGCTGTTGGCTCCTCCTACGTAGAACTGTTCGTTATAGGGAGCAATGGTCTTGTTACCGTATGCCCAGATTACTCCGGCCATCAGTCGTCCGGCAATCTGCTGCTTGTCGTTGATGTAGTAAAGCGGTCGTATCTCGCTCGAGAACTTCAGGAACTGTGCAAATGGAGTTCCGAGGAATTTCTTTTCTCTTTCTTTCAGACTCTTGCCGAAGGCTGCATAAATAAGTGAGGTGACATTACCTGCCGAACTGAAAGAGTTTTCCCACCATATTCGCATCCGGCGGTGACGCCATGAATCATCGTAGGTAAAGGTATAGGTGACCGAAGGGATGAACTGGTCGTCCAGACTGTGAAACAGCATGGGGTTAGCCTGTGCAATCGAGTCGAATGTAGCCGTACGGTGCTGCAAATGGTTGAATGCCAGATGGAGCGGTGTTACGGTATGTTTCATGCTTCTGGACGGACGGAAACTGTACGAAACGGTTCCTCCGAAAGACAGCATCTTGAAGTATCGGGCACGGTTTACCTGTTCGGCATAAATCTTGAAGTTTGTTTGCGACGGGAAGCGGAACGGGTCAATGCGGTCGCGTACCCATGGAAGTACAAGGCGAGGTGACAGGGCTGCTCCCAGTTCGTAGGAGTTCATGACGGACTTATCGCCGTCGACGGTTGAACTGGTCTGCCATTCGTATGAACCTTTCAGCTCCAGATTGAGTGATGCTCCCATACGGCGGAAGTTTTTGCGCGACAGGTTGAATATGGCTCCGGGACCGGTCTGCTTGGTACTCTTGGTAGTGATGTTAAGCTCCAGCTCACTGTTGTAGGGCAAGTCGAACATGGCATTCACGCGTACGTCGAGTGTATCTTTTTCTGCTCCTGTACGGGGAGTATATTGAAACTCGCTGAACTTGAACACACCCAGTCGTGCCAGAGCTTCCTGGGTATAGTTCTGTCTGGTCTGCGAATAGACTTCTCCCTTACGGTACAGAAAACGCTTGCGCAGCACTCCATAGCGGATGCCCGGCTTCTTTCCGGAGTAATAGATAGTAAAGTTGCGCAGCTTCAGTGAGTCGTCAGGCTGTTCACCGTTATATCCCGTCAGGTACACAGAAGTATGTCCGATATGATACGTGCGGAGGGCTTCTTCGGGAATACTTTGCCGGGGTACAATCTTTAACTTGACGTACCCTTTGCGCATGATTGTATCGGCAAGGAAAGTGATGAATTCATTTCTTGCGTAGTAGTATCCGTTGTCGCGGAAGAGGTCTATCAGACGCTGCCGTTCCTGATTCAGGACCGTCACGTCGAAATTATCTCCGCTGTGTATCAGCCGTTCGTCGAAATGGGCATGAATCAGACTGTCGGTTTGTGGTCTGAATCCTTCGTATGTCACGGTATCTATGTAGTATGGATTTCCCATATCGATGTCGTAACTCAGTTTTACAGCCCGCGGGTTACGGGTACTGTCTACCCGGTAAGTTACTTTTCCGTCGAAATACCCGTAGTCGTGCAGCAGATTGGACGCTACTTTTATTCGGGTTTCTGGATTTACGGTAGAAACATATACCGGTTTGGCAGCCAGTTTTTTGAATATCCACTTTCCGAAGCCTTTTTCATACCTTTCAAAGCGATTGTATATCCATAGTCCGAAAGGTATCGGAAAACGGATATTGGGCTTTACCACGATGGCGTTGTTCGGAGCAATGCTGATAGCTCCTTCCGCTTCGGCAAGTGCCTTTTGTCCTGCCTTGCTCTTGTCTTCGTTGTTGATGGTTACTTTCTTCAATCCCAGATACAAGGTTTCCCCTTCCGGCAAGTGCTTTGTCGTAGAGCATGATACAGCCATCATGGCTGCAAGCAGAAGCGTCAGGATATGATATGTTTTATATTTCTTCATGGATATGTAATTATGCTTCAATCAGTTTTCTGTTGTTTGTTCGGGCTGTTTCTTTTTGCGGGAGCGGAAGATGAACAGTTCGCTTAGTTTGCTCACTTTCTTTCTCAGTACGATACCGGCTCCTGTTTCTATCACTTCACCGTCGAGTATGCTTTCGTAATTCTTGTCGTGGAAAATCTTGATGTAGCGTGTACCGCTGTTGTCCAGACGGTATTCCAGCGAAATGTTGTCGATAAACGACTCGTCTTGCTGCTGTACATCGTTTCCGGTAGATATTTTTCCTCCGATGATAACCTGGAAGCGGTTGTTCCAGAATCGTTTGGCAAACTGGAAGTTATAATCCGTACGGGTATTTCCGGTTTCACCTTCATCGGTCGTTTCCATACCGAAGTTTATATCTATTGTTTTCAGTGCATTTCCTGCTATCTTGTTTATCTCACTTTGCAGGAACGAGTTCAGCATACTGTTGGTGTCGAATCCTTTGCCTCCGGTATTGCTTTCTGACATATATATACCCGTAACCAGCATGGTGACAGCCAGCTTGTTTTTCTCTTCGGCCGATTTGGCAGCGAGTTCGTTCTGCATGGCACCGTCGTCGGGAGCTTCGAGTGTGAAGGTAAAGCCCAGATCTTCCAGACGGTTTGTCAGATTCACTCCCACGTTGAAGTTCACCATACGCGTACTTTCTCCATCGGAAGAAACCGACGCACGCACCCGTTCCGAAGCCTTTATGTTCAGATTCGGGTTCATAACGTTTCCGGTCCATTCGATATAGCTTCCATCCTGAATGTAGAAAGTCTTCAGCGGGATGATAGGCATTTCGTATTTCATTTCTCCGCTCATCAGCGAATAACGGCCGTTGAGCAGCATGTTTCCGTCGGGCTGATACTGGAACGACAAGTCGCCTCCACCTTCCAGCAGCATGTAGTTGCTTCCGCTTTCATTTAAGTTGACGCGTGCCTGCACAGCCTCGTCGATGTGAAGTGTCATCAAAATATCCATACCTCCCAGCGACATGGCAGGAATGTGAGGCTTGGCTATGTGAGTCGTATCGCTGAAGTCCACAAAAGTGACAGTTTCGTTCAGACGGTCTTCTACGGTCAGCGGAGAGTCTTTCAGTACATAAGTGAAATCACTGCTTCCTAAAATATTCATGTTGCCTCTCATGGTAAGGGCATCCGGCCGTCCTTTCAGCATGGCATTTACATCGACATAAATCTTACCGTGTACCAGCGACTCTTTGGTCTGTTTGGCATTGATCAGCTCAAAGTTATGCGCTTCCATTTTCAGGTTTATATCCATGGCAGCCATGTCAGTCATATCTACGTAACCGTCTATGCTGAACGGTGTCTTTCCCTTGGTAAAGATGTTGAAGCGTTCGAATTTCAGTCGGCTGTTCTCAATTTTCAGTGGTCGGTTGTCGAGTTGCAGGTTCAGTGAAGCCTGTGGAATATTGATTATTACACTGTCAAGTCCCAGTTCTCCGTTCAAGACGGGCTGTGACGTGGAACCTTCAATGGAAATCGAACCGTCCAGGTCGCCCTTCAGTCTGGCCATATCATCGGGAATGAATGCGTTGGCTACCTTCAGCGGCAGATGATGCAGGTTCACATCTGCCGTCAGATTATCTTTATCATTTTTCCCCGTGGCAGAAAGGTACGTTCCGTTCAGGCTCATTATTTCCTCGTCGTTCAGCATCAGGAAGCCGTCTATGCTGTGTTCTCCTGTTTCTTTAGGCAGATATACGGCACTCATTTCCCAGTTGCCCAGCTGTTGTTTGTTGTAGGCAAGGTTGTTGATTCCTATGTCGGTTGCAACTTGCATGCTCGACTCGCTTTGTATATAGTGTGCCTCGGCGTTGATAAAGCCGGCTATGTCGGGCATATATGGGATGATGCGCCGGAACTCGGCTATGTCTATCTGGTTGAGAGCTACGGTAAGATCCTGCTGTACGAGAGAGTCCGGAGTAGAATATAAGGATAATCCGGAATGATTCTCATCGTATATCTTGACGTCGGCATGGATACGTCCCTCATCGCTCAGATAGATATAGTTGTCGGGGTTCACCTTAAACGGACGATATACCAGAGTAGGATTGTCCGGAGTGATGTGCATGCTGATGCCGTTGGGGCGTAGCTGTGCCTTCAGACCGAGATCAACTCCAGTTTCTCTTTTACCGTTCAGGTAACCTATTGCCAGTTGTGCATCGGTAGATCCGATATATCCGTTCAGTGAAATGTCGAAGGCTTCCTGACGTTTGTTGGCAAGAGCCTTTACACCACTGTAGAATTTCACCTGCACAGAGTCTTGCAGCGTCTTGAAGTAAATCGTATCCAGTTGAAGACTGTCGGTCCGCAAGTCGTACAAGTCGATGGAACCGTTTAATCCGTCTTCCGGCGAAGTGCTGAAGCTGGCCCGCAGACGATTGTAGTTTATATGCTGTGAAGCCAGGAAGTTGGCCACCGGATTGTCTGATCCGGAGAATACTTTCAACTGTGCCGAAGGCAGTATTTCTCTGATCAGGCGCTGATTTATGTGTTTTTTCTTCCACTGCTCTCCAAACTCCTTGGCTACCAGGTCGCTCTTGCTCATAAACTTGTCGAGGCTGTTGGCCGATTTGAACAGGAAAGTCAAATCGCCTGCATTGACATATCCTCTTACCGAATCGGTAGCCATATCGAAACCGGCATGCAGGTCTTTGGTCCTGAAGTTTCTTTCGGCTGTTACGAGCTGTATACCGCTGACAGTAGCACGTGCTTTGTGGCGTTGCTTCATATCCGTCTGTGCATGCACCTCAATGTTCATCGACGAACTGAAAGGCGTGCTCATAAGTGACAACGCCTGCCAGTCTAACAGCCGCACATGGGTGTTCAGGTCGGCCTTTATCATATTCGGCTGAAGCAATGCCTGCAAATTGGCCGATACGTCTATTGCCCGGTTGTTGACATTCAGCATCATTGAAGCCTGAGAGTGTTTCAGGCCGGCATCGAGTGTGACTCCGGAAAACAGAAGCGAGCCATACCGGAAGTGTGAAACCTCACCCTTCAGCAGAGCAGATGTTTTTGGAGAGAAAAAGTCGAATCCGTTTCCTTCGGCATGCAGTGAAGCCGAAAGTCCGAATATCGAATCATGCGGCATAAACTCGTGTATGTTGAGGCTGTCGATATTCAGGTCGACCAGATAGCCTTCTTTTTGCAAATCATAGTCAGCTTTTAAAATAACATTGGCTTTTTTGCCCGGAAAGAACTGCATGTTTGCTCCGAGCAGACTGCCGTTGACCGAAGCTTCTCCTTCCAGTTTCATGCCATGTGGCAGCACGACACCGCTGAGCATACTTTCTACAAAGTTCAAGTTGCCCGTTTCTACCGATAAATTGATGTTACCGTTTCTCTGGAGACTGTCCATAGGCAACGTAATACTTCCTGTAGCCTGTGCACGGAAAGCATCCTGAATGCTTGCCGAGAGCGTGGTAAGACGAATCTCCTTCAAGTTTCCGTCAATGCCGGCACGTATCTGCAATGGGGCAGACGGATATTTTTTTATGAAATCTTCCGGCATTCCGGTGATAACCTTCAGTAAATCATTCTTGCCGATGTCAGCCATCAGACGAGCATTGATCATACCGTCTTTTTCAGCATCAGTCGCTTCCCAGTCCATGGATGCGCTGAATTCGAGATACGAATCGGGGGTTGTTATCTGCAACGACGGCACTTTCAGTGTCTTGGCATCCGATACCAGTTTTCCTTTTGTTGAAACAATTTCCAGTCCGGAGCGTTCCTTTAAGTTGAAGTCGCGTATATTGGCATAGATATCATTTCCGGCATAGTAGGCAGAATCTACATCCAGCTTGATGTTGGTAATGCCGATATGCGATGCATCGAATCCTTCGGCAGCAGGAAGTGTATTGGTATCAAGATAAGCACTACCGTTTGTCAGTTTAAGTGAACCTGCCGAGTATGCCGACTTATGCAAGTCGACCAGTCCGTTCCGTAGAGAAAGCTTTTCGAGCGATGTTGACATGCTGAATGTATCCAGCGGCATTTGCATGGCAAACGAAACGTTTTCGAAATCAACATTTTTCAGTTGTATTTTCCAGAAAACCGGTTGCGAGCTGGTCGTATCTGAGGCTGTAGTATCGGCCATGCAGATGGATAAATGAGTATCCTTTAAAGAAAGAGT
>ERZ779920.117-NODE-117-length-16707-cov-2.37029_pt1 | contig 16707 bp, 10 predicted proteins | sample MGYA00511065_ERZ779920 | MGnify/ENA primary metagenome ERZ779920 (study PRJEB29588, sample SAMEA2162880) | human gut metagenome | biome: human gut; feature: human-associated habitat; material: faeces | place: Denmark | collected 2008/2010 ... | reverse complement strand
ATAAAGAAAGTATAGTCTGATAAGACTTCTTATCTTGTTTATCTGTATTATCATTAACGTAATTACAAAAAATATTAGTAATGATAGGTGCATATCTTTCATCTTCTTTAGCTAACTGATAAAGTGCATATATACCGCCTATTACAATACCTTCATTATCATTATTAAGATTTTATATTGGACAATAGTTTAGGCATTTTTTTATTATATTTGCAAAAGAATAAAACTAACATATAAATTAGTAGCAAACCCTTGCATGTGCAAGCAGAGGAGGTGTTGAGAAAACTTATCGAATCAGAAGAATATAAAAATGGGAAATTACTTCTTAATGAGGTTCAATTGTCTGAACAATTAAATATATCAAGGAACACACTTCGTCAAGCTATCAACAAGCTTGTGTTCGAGGGATTATTAGTTAGAAAAAGAAGATATGGCACAAAAGTTGTAAAGAAAGGTATCGTTGGAGGTGTGAAAAATTGGTTAAGTTTTTCACAGGAAATGAAAATGCTAGGCATCGAAATTAAAAATCTCGAACTGCATGTCAGTTTTAAAAAAGCCATTTGATGAAATCTGTTCTTTTTTCAATATAGACCCTGAGAAAAGTATAAAATGTATGGTATTGGAACGAGCACGTGGAAATAGCGAATACCCTATTGTCTATTTTATCTCTTATTTTAATTCGAGTATACCGTTTACCGGAGGCGAGGATTTTTCTCAACCACTTTATGGAATACTTGAAAATAAATATGATATCATTGTAAAAAATAGTAAAGGGGAGGTCTCTGCGCGTTTGGCTGGAGAGTCCATTGCAGAAAAGCTTGATATCAAGTCCAGTGATCCTATATTGGTAAGAAAAAGATTCGTTTCTGATATCAATGGAGTTCCTATTGAGTATAACATTGGCTATTATCGTGCAGAAAGTTTTACCATGGATGTGAGATATGTTCATTAAAAGAAGTGTGGCAGTTATTTGTCTGAGATTAAATTTCTGACTATTTTTGAAGATATCTATGCAGTTGCAATTTTAAGTTTATAAAATAGCATAAAGATTTTTTTAGCAAATACATATTGGTGTTTTAGATTGTTTTTATTTGATTTGTCTAACTTTAATTCTGTAGTATAGAAGGAATGAATAAAATAACGCTATCGGATGTTTGTTCAGAAATGAATTTTGGAACTTTCTATGCAACTTATTATACACGTTTTATACGTTACGCCTATTATTATGTGAATAATTCTTCTACATCCGAAGATATTGTACATGACGCTTTACTTTACTTTTGGGAGAACAAAAGCAGTATACCCCAAGAAACGGATGTAATAGGCTATATCTTGTTAACTATTAAAAATAAGTGCTTAAACTACTTAAAACATTTATCAATCGAGCAAGAATATAGCGAGCACTGCGCCAACTTGCAGGAATGGGAAATTACTATCCGTATTCAGACGTTGGAAAACGACAGCTATGATTCAATCTTTTTGGAAGATGTTCAAAAGATTTTGAAACAAGCATTGGCCAAGTTACCGGATAAAACTCGTGAAATCTTCGTACTGCACCGTTTGAAAAATAAGCCACGAAAAGAAATTGCAAGTATTTTAGGCGTATCTCTGCAAAAAGTGGACTATCATATCAATAAGGCTATCAATTTACTATCTTATGAGTTGAAAGATTATTTACCATTGATGATATTTCTACTATATGATTATTAATGAATGAGTTGTAATACTATATATACCTTATTCTATTTCCTTTACAAAAGCCATCAGTCGGTGGCAAGACCTCCCCTTTCATACTTTTCTGTAAATAAAAGACAAATAAAATATAAAAAAATAGGGTCACTGTTTGGGATTTTGCAAAGTTGAGTTGCTCTAATTATGAATCCCCCAAAAAAATGAAGATGGAAAAAGACATATTATATCGCTATTTTGAAGGAATAGCCACTGAAGAAGAAAAGAATTCCATTCATCAGTGGATTGAAGAAAGTTCAGATAACCGGAAGTTATTTATACGGGAACGAATTCGTTTTGATGCGACATTGCTAATGGACGAGGAAGCCATAGCAACTTCGTCGAAGCACATTCACCTCTCTCGATGGATAATTAATACAATCAAGATAGCTGCTTCTGTACTTGTTTTAATCGGCTGTTTGCATTTCTTTGAACTGTATCAGCAGGATAAACAATCTAAAAAAACGCAAATGGTTTATGTACCGGCTGGCAATCGAAGCAAATTACTGTTGCCAGATGGAACTACAATATGGTTGAATTCTAATACCCGCCTTCAGTATCCTTTGATTTTTGCAAATGGCAAGAGAGAAATAATGCTGGATGGAGAAGCTTATTTAAAAGTTGCCAAAAGTAAGGAACCTTTTATTGTCAAGACTAATAAATATAATGTTCAGGTATTAGGAACTACCTTTAGTGTTACGGCCTATGCTGCAGATTCGGTTTTTCAAACAAGTCTCTATGAGGGACGAATTAAAGTTGTCGATAATAATATGACATCGATATATTTATCTCCGGGTGAAACTGCATATTCCCAAGGTGATTCATTGTATGTTACGAATACAAAAGATTCGGATGAATATCGTTGGACAGATGGATTGATATGTGTAACAGATAAGCAATTCTCTGAAATAATGAAAAAATTTGAACGGATTTTTGATATACAGATTGTAATGAACGATTCATCACTTAGTAAACTTAGATATAATGGTAAATTCCGTATAGTAGATGGAGTGGAACATGCCTTGAAGGTGTTGCAGAATGATTATCCTTTTGTTTACCGAAGAAATATAGATGATAGTGTGATTTATATAGAAACAAAAAAATGACATATTTTCTTATAATTGTTCAACTCATAAATAAAATAGCCTATGAAATAATAAAAAAGAGAATTTAAATGAAAAAGAAAGTCGGTAGATGCTGCAACATTTACCGACTCAAAAACATTAGATAATGCTAATCCTAGCATTAAAATTAATATTAATAGCAAATATATGAAAAACATGCATTTAAGTGAATACTTTTGGAATAAAGAATGTATTTTTAATAAATTTAGACATTCTTTATCAATCGCCATGTGTTTATTATTACCTTCATCCATGGTGTATGCAGAGAATTTACAAGATCTCAAAATTGAAATTAATAAGAAAAATTTAAAATTATCTCAGTTGATCAAAACAGTAGAGAATCAAACAGATTATTTGTTTGTATCAAATAAATCTATTGATTTGAATATGACTGTAACTTTGCAAAATGGTAAAGGATCCGTGAAGGAGATACTGAATGATGCTTTGGAGGAATTAGGTTTATCATATCGTATAGAAGGAGTAAATATTATCCTGATTCAGAATAAACAAACGAACTCTACCGGTAATAAAAAGATAAGCGGTACCGTAGTAGATCGTAAAGGAGAGGCAATCATTGGAGCTAACGTAGTAGTAAAAGGTAATGGGAGTATTGGAACAATTACGGATATGAATGGTAATTTTCAACTTGATGTTCCTGAAAAATCTGTGCTTACTATTACTTATATCGGTTATATACCATATGAGGTAAAGGTTGATAAAATTTCCAACCTACAAGTTGTATTACGTGAAGACTCTAAAAGTTTGGATGAGGTAGTCGTAATCGGTTACGGTACACAGAAGAAAAGTGATATTACAGGTGCTATTACTCAGGTGAAAGCGGATGATTTACCCTTGACTGGTAATGTTTCTTTGGGACAAATGCTTTCAGGTAAGGCTCCTGGTATGCAAATTACACTTAATAATGCCCAGCCGGGTGGAGCTGTTACTGTACAAATCCGTGGTAATGCAGCTGGAGGTGCAGGAAATCCTGGACCTTTGTATGTTATCGATGGCTATCCAATGAATGTGGATAATATGGAACCAGGAGGGGGTAAGTACGATGGCGGTAGTAAATCTCCATTGAATAATTTGAACCCCGCAGATATTGAGTCAATTGAGGTATTAAAAGATGCTGCAGCTACTTCTATTTATGGTGCACGTGCTGCTAACGGTGTCGTTTTGATTACTACTAAACGAGGAAAAGAAGGTGCTGCGCCTATGGTTAAATATTCAGGTTCTGTTTCTTTATCAAAAAGAGCCAAGCACGAAGAAATGCTGGATGCAGCTGGTTTTATGACAGAACACAATCGAATTGGTTATGAAAACTGGTTAGCTGATAATAAAATTTACCCATATGGTTCTACAGACCCCAATAGTGTAACTCCTTATGAAAATAAGTATTCTAGCGATGATATAGCTAATGCACAGACTACGGACTGGCTTGGAGCCGTAGAAAGAGATGCCATCATGACTCAACATAACATTTCATTAACGGGTGGTACTGACAAGACCTCTTATTATGTATCAGGTAGTTATTTAAATCAGGAAGGAGTTATCAAAAGTACGGGTATAGAACGTTATTCCGGACGTTTCAATTTCGACCAAACATTTAATAAATATATTAAGGCTGGAGTTAATTTCAGTATTAGTCAAAGTACTAATGATAATGCCCCATTAACAACAAGTCAAAATGAAAATGCTGGTATTATTCGTGCGGCAATGACTGCAAATCCTACTTTACCAATTTATGATGAAAACGGTGATTATATGATAGACCCTCAGCAACCATTTCTGCCTAATCCAGTATCTTTACTGGAAGTGGATGATGAAAGTCATAATTTAGAGTTGCTTGGTAATTTTTACCTGCAGGTTACTCCGATAGAGGGGCTGAATATCCGTATGAATGCTGGTTTTCAAAAAGATAAAGGAGAGCGTAATACCTATATGCCTAAAACTACACTTTATGGTTTTAAGGAAGATGGTAGAGCTACTCGTTCCTTTATCAACCGAAACAACAATGTATTCGATATTACTGCGACTTATGACAAAACATTTGCGGAGAAACATTCATTTACAGTGATGGGAGGTTATTCTTATCAAAAGTTTTTCACAGATGGACTAGATGCTTCTAATAGTAAATTCTTGACTGATATCTTCAAGTGGTATAATCTGGGGGCTGGCGAATCAGCCAAACCTACTGTCGGATCTTATGGCAATGAGGAGGTTCTGGGTTCTGTGTTTGCACGTTTGAACTACAACTATGATAATCGCTATCTGATTGCAGCTACATTTCGTGGTGATGCTTCTTCCAAATTTGCAGAAAACAATAAATGGGGATTTTTCCCATCAGTTGCTTTGGCATGGCGTGTCAACAATGAAGCTTTTATGCAAGATCAAGATATAGTGTCTGATCTTAAACTGCGTGTCAGCTTCGGTCAGACTGGTAATGCGAATATTGGTAGTAATGCCTTGGCTTTATATGATACAGGGCGTAACTATACGTTTGGAGATCAGGTTGCTACTGGTGTAACACAGACTCAATTGGCTAATCCTAACTTGAAGTGGGAAACTACCACCGAATTTAACTTTGGTGTTGATTTTGGTTTCTTCAATAATCGTATTGTGGGTTCCATGGAATATTTTACCCGTAGGGTGTCTGATTTATTGGATACCAAGAAGCTAATGTCTTATAACCCGATCAATACCATTGTTGCTAATATTGGTGTGAAAGGAAGTAAAGGTTTCGAATTGGGTTTGACTACCCGTAATCTGATTGGAGAGTTTCAGTGGACTACAGACTATGTTTTCTCCTTCTATCGTGATCGCTGGGTAGAAAGAAGTCCACAATGGAAGAAGGCTATTTATGAGAATGAACATGATATGCTGAATGCACGTTACCTAATGCTCTCTGACGGACTTGTACAACCTGAGGATATGAATCCTGACGGAACTTGTAAAATACCTCATATGCCAAATGCAAAGCCTGGTATGATTAAGTATAAAGATTTACATGGACGTGATGAAAACGGTAACCTGACTGATGGTCCGGATGGTAAGTTGGACGAGGCTGATATTGTATATATGGGCACAGCTACTTCCAAATTTTATGTAGGATTTGGTAATACTTTTACTTATAAAGGTTTTGATTTAAATATTTTCTTTTATGGCTACTTAGGTAGAAAGTTAGAAAATCCAGCATATCTTTCCTATTTGAAGGGGTCGAATGCTATTTTAAATGGTTCTAACATGTTAGCGGAAGTAACAAATCGTTGGGCGCATGACAATCCTAACGGGAAATTCCCCACATGTTTGAACAGCCCATATGATAACTTCAGTACGGACTTTTGGCTGGAGAACGCAAACTTCTTGCGTTGTAAGAACATAACACTAGGATATACTCTTCCTAAGTTAGGTAACTTCAGTAAGTTAGTGAAAAATTTGCGTTTATATGCTGATGTTCAAAATCCGTTTGTTATCACTAAGTATAGCGGCATCGATCCGGAGATGAACGGTCTTGCAGCTTATCCGACTCAAACAACAATGTCTTTTGGGGTAGATATAACTTTTTAATTAGATTTTAATATGAGACTTTTGAATAATATAAAACAGATTACATTGGTAGCCTTGTTAGGAATAGGCATGGAATCTTGTTTAGATTTAGATCCTGTAATATATGATAAGATTATTCCTGAAAATTTTTACAAAACAGAGTCTGATGCCAAAGCAGCAGTAACAGGAATTTATAGTCCATTAGGCTCACCTGGTGATATTTATGGTGGTTGGACGGAAACATTTTGGATGATAAATAACTTGTGTGCAGATGACATGGGTACACAACGTGATGATTATGAATTTATGGAGAAGTTTCAATGGAATTCTACAACATATGCAGCGTATAAATTCTATAATATGTTTGTAAAAGAGGCTAATCGGGCCACTTTGGTCATAGATGATTTGCAAAAATCTCCTATAGATGATGATGTTAAGAAACAATATATAGCAGAACTGCAGTGTATTCGTGGTCAATATCTCTTCTTCTTATATGATTTTTACGGAACTGCTAATGTGACTACTGATGTTGAAATTCTGCGCCATCCAGAAAATGAGATAATTTTGGAACGCTTACCGAAAGATGAGTTTATCAAGTTAATTGAAACTGATTTGAAAACGGCTGCAGAGATTTTGCCGGTATCTTATGATGATTCTGAATACGGACGGCTCACTAAAGGCGCTGCCTATACCATTTTGGAAAAACTTTATATGCAGGAAAAGCGTTGGGCAGATGCTGAAACCTATTGCCGAAAAATTCAAGGGTTAGGATACAAGTTACAGCCTACTTATTCATCTGTATTTAGCATAGAGAATGAACGCAATAATGAAATTATCTGGGCATTACCTTGTCAATCTGAGACAAATGGTAATGGGAATGCTTCCTCCTGAACTTCCTTCTTTCTGGACGAATAGCAAAGTGCAAAGATGGAATGTATATAATATGCCATGGAAATATTACGATCACCATTTTCAACAACCAGGAGATGAACGTGCAATGGCACCTTCACTTATTACAGAATTTGAATATATAAGCAATGGTGAAACGAAATTAGCAAGCCGTAACAATGGTTATCCCAATTTAGTAAAGGGAGCTTTGCCTGTCAAGTATCCTGAAGACCCGACACAGATTTCAGAAAAAGCAGGTAATGATGTAGTGGTATATCGTTACGCTGATGTCTTGTTGGGGTTAGCCGAAGCTATAAACGAACAGAAGGGTCCTACACAGGAAGCTATTGGATTGGTAGAGCAGATTCGTGCCCGTGCTGGTATACCCAATACTATTCCAACTACAGCTACAGCTAGTAAAGAGAATTTCCGTGACTTTATATTGGATGAACGCGGCCGTGAATTATATTGTGAAGGACATCGTCGACGTGACTTAATTAGACATGGGAAATGGATACAATCAGCAGTAGACCAAGGATATATTCCAGAAGGAAGAGAGGCTGATTATAAGCATATGGTACTTTTTCCTATTCCGCAAGAGGTAATAGATGAGTCAAAAGGTAAAATTAAGCAAAACGAAGGGTATTAGTATTATATAATAGCTAGACAGTCCCTATATTTTGCGGTATTTCCCTAAATATAGGGACTTCTATTTTAATCAGAACTTTCAATAATTATTTGAGTATTCTAACAATATTGTTTTGGGAAGTAAAATAAAATTATATATGAATTTTTTTAAGCAAATAAGTGTTTTCCTGACAATTTTTGTCTTGTTGGGATTTTACGCTTGTAGTTCAAGCGATGGAGTTTCACAGGAAGGAGATGTTTGGTTCATTGAGAATAGTCATTTGAAAATAACCATTCAACCTACTGGTGTATTGAACGTATATGATAAAAAAGGAAATCGAGAGTGGCGACAAGTAGCTTCAAAAGATAAAAAAATAGAGAATGTTCATGAAGTAAGTACTACTGATAAATGGGCGATAGCATTCGAAACGGAAGTTAATAATTATCCGTTCTTGGTAAAACTGAGTCTTCCAAAAGCCTCTGCAGACTTGGAGATAGAAGCTGATATGGAAAATCATGATACTCCGATAGAGGATATTCCTTTTTTTGATCCGTTCTTGTTAGACTCAGAACATTGCTCCATAGCTGTAGCTGATTTCTGTAACGGACATCTTTATCCAGCCGATCTTCACCCGTTTCCGTATAAACGTTATACTACCGCTTTATTGGACATGCCTTGGATAGGTGTATGTGATGCAAAAGAAGGACACGGATATGAGATTATATTGGATACATCGGATGATGCATTCTTTGGCATGATTCCCGTAAAGGTGGAATGCGTGAGATTGTTCTGCCCAAAGCAGGTTGGATATCCAGCAAAAAGCGTTTTGGATATGCACGCCGTCTTCTCTGTCATTTTGTTTCTGATGGCGGTTATGTAGCGTTGGCTAAGTACTATCGAACTTATGCGCAAAACCGCGGTTTGATTGTTCCTTTCTCTGAGAAAGTAAAGAAAAACCCAAATCTGACACGTCTTTTCGGGGCAGTGGATGTATGGGGGCAACAATCAGTAGAATTTGCCAAAGAAGCAAAGAAAGCAGGCGTGGAAAAAATGATTATGAATGGTAACTCTACACCTGAAGAATTAAAAAGTATCAATGAATTAGGTTATTTGACAAGTTGTTATGATGCATATCAGGATGTTTTTCAGGTAGAAGCTAATGGAAAAATTGATAGTGGACATGAATATTTGCCAGATAATATCGTATTGAAAGATGATAGTACTCGCATGTTAGCTTGGTGTACTTGGGATGGACATCAATCTATGAAACGCTGTCCAGTATTTTGGGAACGCACGGCTAAATTAGTGATTCCTGAAGTATTGTCTAAATATCCTTTCTTGTGTCGCTTCATAGATGTGACTACAGCCGAAGATTTGTATGAGTGTTACGATGAAAGACATCCATTAACCCGTGCTAAAAAACGAGAGCTAGGTGTACGTCTTTTCGATTATATACGATCACAAGGTCTTGTAGTGGGCGGAGAACATGGTCGTTGGTGGGCTGTTCCTGTCATTGATTACGTAGAAGGTATGATGAGTGGAGGAACAGATAATTATGCTTGGGATGCTCCTTATCTTCGTCCACCTATGAATAAGGATGGTAATAAATGGGAGCAGTATGAGACTTTGGGCATGAATCCCCAGTATCGTGTTCCTCTATGGGAACTTGTATTCCATGACTGCGTAGTATCCACTTGGTATTGGGGGGATGCTAATGATTTCTTAACGTTGGCTGACCCGAAATTTACAGACATGAAGAATTGTTACAATATTTTGTATGGCACTATACCTTTGTTATGGGCAAACGAAGAAACCGGTGGTGCAGGGCCATCTAAACCTGGCTCTTGGGTGGCCAATCGTGAACTTTTTCTAGAGACTTATCGTAACGTATGTAAACTGCATGAGGTGATTGCTGGACAGGAAATGACAGTTCATGAATTCCTGACTCTGGACGGAATGGTACAGCGCACTTGTTTCGCTGGTTGTTGTCAATTTTGGAGAATCTGTTTACGAAGCTACTGTAGGTGGAAAAAGATATCAACTGCCGCAATATGGATTTGCAGTTAAAGGTCCTAGAATAGAACAATCACGTGCATTGATAGATGGACAAATTGTAACAAATATTCATACCAATACATACAACTTTCAAGATTTTAAACAATGTAACAACTAGGAAAAATGTTTTTATAATAATAGATGAGATATATGAAATTTCAATTAGCTATTTGGGGAATTGTATGTTGTGTCTTGGCTGGGGGTGTCAGCTTGGTCAAGGCTCAAAGTAGTATCGATTACGTCAATATGTTTATTGGTAGTACGGGTTCTCATAACACTGAATATGGAGGCACAACACCAGCAGTCAGCGAGCCTTTCGGAATGACACAATGGTGTGCAGCAACCCGTATAAACGGTATCTCACGTACTGCATATAATTACAATGATACTCATCTTCTGGGATTTGTAGCTACACATCAACCTGCTATTTGGATGGGCGACTATGGTTTTTTCACCTTAATGCCACAAGTAGGAATATTGAATTTAGAACCAGAAAAACGGGCTGTAAAGATAGATCATGCACAAGAAATAGCTACACCATATTATTATAAGATAAGTTATAATGACGTGCAAGGTCATGCTTTGAAGACCGAATTTACAGCTACATCCCGTTGCTCTTTTTTCCGCTTCAATTATCCTTCTACCGAGAAAGCTATTCTATTTTTGGAGGCTGGTCGGGAAAAAGAGGGGGGATCTATTGAAATCCTTCCAGACAAACAGGAGATTCGAATTTGTAACAAGGAAAGGCATGATAGTCATCTAGGTCCTCGCTTATATAATTTTAAAGGGTGCTATGTTCTGAAATTCTCACGTCCATTCAGTCAGTATGGCACTTGGAATGAGGATAGAGTGTCCAAGATGCAGAGTAAGGAAGAGGGGGCCCATGTTGGTGGGTATATAGAGTTTGAACCGGGTACAGAGGTTGTAGAAGTACGTATCGGTTCTTCTTTTATTGATTTTGAACAGGCTTCGGAGAATTTGGAGAAAGAAATTCCCACATCTGTCAGTTTTGAACAAACTAAAAAGAAAGTGAAGGCAGTTTGGAAGTCAAATTTAGATAAGATACAAATTAAAGGAGCAACCGATGATGATGCAACGGTTTTTTATACGGCATTTTTTCGCACTATGCAATATCCACGTGAATTTTCTGAGTACGGCCGCTACTACAGCCCGTTTGATGATAAGATTCACAAAGGCATTTCATACAATGCGTATTCACTGTGGGATACATTCCGTGCACAGCACCCTTGGCTTCAATTGACACAGTCTCAACGGGTAGATGATATGATTACAGCGTTGATACAAATGTATAATGAAGGTGGTTGGCTGCCTAAATGGCCTAATCCTTCTTACACAAACATCATGATTGGTACACATGCTGATGCTGTTATTGCTGATGCGTATGTCAACGGATTTCGTAATTATGATGTAGAAAAAGCTTATGAAGCTATCCGCAAGGATGCTTTTCAAGCACCACGTGATGACTATCGTTGGGGAGACAGACATTATTGGAACGGTTCATACGAGGCTCGTGGAGGTCTGAAAGAGTATTTGGATTTAGGTTATGTTGCTGCAGACAAGACAACAGAGTCTGTATCACGCACATTGGAGTTTGCTATGGATGATTATTGTGTAGCCCAAATGGCAAAAAAACTGGGACATGAGGAAGATTATCATATCTTAATGAAACGCTCACGCAACTATTTGAATCTGTACAATCCACAGACAGGTTTTTTTCAAGCACGACATAGTAATGGTAGCTGGGCAGATATAGAAGAGGGATTTACTGAAGGTGGACGCTGGACATACCGTTTCTGCGTTATGCAAAATATACCTGATCTGATTCATCTTCTGGGTGGGGAGGATGTATTTTGTAAGGAGCTAGACAAAAACTTTGATGAAGGGCATTATCGTCATGATAATGAACCCGGACATCATTTCGCTTACTTATATGATTGTTGTGGCAAGCTTGATAAAGTGCAGAACCGTATTCCAATGATAATAAAACAACATTACAAGAATAAGCCTGATGGTTTATCTGGTAATGACGATTGTGGACAAATGTCAGCTTGGTATCTATTCAGTTCATTGGGCTTTTATCCGCTTACTCCGGCATCAGGTGAGTATGCATTGGGTATACCTCATTTTAAAGAGATAATCCTGCAGCTACGAGATGGTAAGAAATTGTTAATCAAAGCTCCAGAATTGAATAAAAAAGATTACTTATTGCGAGTGTATTGGAATGGAAAACTTTTGGAAAAGCCTTTTATCTCTATTCAAGATATTTTTAAAGGTGGAGTACTAGAGTTTTGTTCTGAATAATAATCAATTAAATATATTAAATAATGAGATATTACTTATTACTACTATTTCAGATATATATCTGTATTTTAGCATTTGTTGTAACAGGATGTTCCTCTTCCCTTGTATCGAATACGGTCAAATCTCCGGATGGAAAGTTAGAGTTTACTATTTATAAAAGTGAAAAAGGTGAACCTGTTTATGCTTTTAAAGCTAATAATAAACAGTTGATTAACAATTCATCATTGGGTATTAAATTTAAGAATAACAATGTTTTAACAATTACTGAATGTAGTATTGAAGAGACTAATGAACGTCAAGTACGGGATATTTGGAAACCAGTATGGGGAAAGAGAGCTATAGTAAATGATCATTTTAATGAAAAGACTTTCACGATAAGTAGTACGGCCGTGGATGGCTTGGAGAAACTTCTTGTAGTAGTTCGTGTTTACAATGATGGAGTTGCTTTTCGTTATGAGATTCCTACCGGGAATAGTAAACTAGAAAGAGAGCCTATGGAATGTACTACATATAACTTTGCTGATGATTATACTGCATGGAGCTATAATGGCGAAGAACATAATATTGGTCCTGAAAAGCTTACAGATAGTAACGGTGAGAGACTTCCGGTTGTTACAATTAAAGCTGATGACCATAATTATATGGCTCTTCATGAGGCTTATTTGCAAGAAGGAGAACCGTTGCGTTTATTCTCGAAAAAGGGTGAGATAGCCTATTCTGTAATATCTACACCAGGAAAGTTACATCCAAATTATAGTTCAGCATGGCGTGTTATCATGTATGGCACCACTCCTGGTACATTGGTAGATTCTCATCTTGTAGAGTTACTTAATCCTGAACCAGATCCTAAATATGATTTTTCATGGGTAAAACCGGGTATTGCTTTATGGGATTGGCGGATGAATGGTGCAGAAATAGATGGGTTTAGATATGAGATGTCTTATCCTTCTTGGGTTCGTGCTGTGGACTTTGCGGCTGAACAAGGATTTGCCTATCTTGTATTGGATGCTAACTGGTATGGTCCTGAATTTGCCACAGATTCTGATCCTATTAATGGTGATAAGGCGAATGATGTACGTAGACTTATAGAATATGGTAAACAAAAGGGTGTAGGTATTTGGTTGTATTTAAATGATGTTGGAGGAAAACAATATCCCATTGAAGAAACTTTGAAACAATATAGTAAATGGGGAGCTGTCGGTGTAAAATATGGTTTTATGACCGGTACTCAAGAAGAAAAAAATAAATGGACACAAACTGTAACGCGTCTGTGTGCCGAGAATCATTTATTAGTAGACTATCACGATAATCCAGTTCACCCTTATGGACAAATGCGAACATGGCCTAATGCTGTTACTAGAGAATATTGTCATGCGCAATTGGATGGTTATCATGTGTTTGTTCCGGAAACTTTCTGTACTTCCGTATTTGTGAATATGCTAGCAGGTCCTCTGGATATGAACAACGGTATGTTTGATTTACGCCCGGGAAAAACGACTCGTGTAGATTGTAACTTGCCTGTTCCTTCAACTGTAACATCTGAGGCGGCTAGAACATTGATCACCTTCTCAGGTGTAACCATTCTTCCAGATATACCTGAATATTATAAGAAATATCCCGAGTTACTTCGCTTTATCAGTGCACAGAAGATGCCCTGGGTAGAAAGTAAGACTTTGGCTGGCGAAATTGGAGAATATATTGTTATGATGCGTCAAACCCAAGAAGCTTGGCTAATAGGTGCAGTTACCAATGAATTGGCACGCACAGTGGAAATTCCTTTGTCTTTCTTACCTAAAGGAAAATTTATTGCGCAGATAACCAAAGATGGTGAAGATGCACACTATTTTGTTAATCGTGAATCTTACCAATCCGTTGAAGAAAGTGTGGATTGTAACACTGTGCTAAAACTAGAGCTTGCAGCAGGAGGTGGAGCTTGTGTGCTGATTCAAGAAAAATGATAAAAGGTATCACAATTTGTCTTTGATTAGAATGTTAATGAGGATATACAACAAAAAGTGGAAAGTAATCTTGTTCTGGACAGGAGTCTTGTGTTATGCTTGTTGCGGAACAGATAATGACAAGGAATTGGCCGGGTATGTAAATCCTTTTATTGGGGCTAGTACGAATACCGAAGCTGCGGGAGCCTTTCATGGATTAGGGAAGACCTTTCCTGGAGCGACTTACCCGTTTGGTGCGGTACAAATAAGCCCCAATACAATTACGGGAGGAGACAATGGTTCGGGATATAGCTATGAACATCAAACTATTGAAGGATTTGCTTTTACCCAAATGAGTGGTGTGGGATGGTATGGAGACCTTGGTAATTTGTTAGTAATGCCAACGGTAGGTAAAATGTATACTAATTCTGGAAAAGAGAATGGAGTGAAGGGGTATCGCACTCGGTATGATAAGGCATCAGAGAAGGCTTCTGCTGGTTATTATAGTGTATATTTGCCCGATTATGGTGTACAAACAGAGGCTACGGTTATGGAGCATAGTGGTATGCTACGTTTTACTTATCCGAAGAGTAAGGAATCTCGAATACAGATAGATTTGGCTCGTCGCGTTGGTGGCACGTCTACCTTCCAATTTGTAAAGGTGGTTGATGAGTACACAATCGAAGGTCGTATGGAATGTACACCAGAAGGTGGTGGTTGGGGAAACGGGGATGGCAATGCCAGATATACAGTCTATTTCCATGCTCAGTTCTCAAAGCCATTGACAGATTATGGATTTTGGAATGTTGAAATTCCTGAAGGAATTTCGCGCAAACGTGAATTCGTAGAAAGTGCTCAATTTCAAAAACTTACATCCCAAGCGCAAATCATACAAGATAAAAAAGAATTCCAAGGAAAGCACATCGGATTCTTTGCTAACTTTGAGACAAAGGAAAATGAGCAGATTTTGTTTAAATCGGGGATTTCTTTCGTCAGTATAGAAGGGGCACGTAAAAATCTAGAGCAAGAAATTGCGGATTGGAATTTTGATGTCGTAAAGGAGGCTACTAAAAAGCAATGGAATGATATGCTGGCAACTATCCGAGTAAAAGGTGGTACGGAAGAACAAAAGCGTATCTTTTATACAGCTCTATATCATACAATGATTGATCCTAGAAATTTTACAGATGTAGACGGACATTATATTGGAGGAGATGGAAAGATACATACATCGATTGGCTTTACTAAACGGACCGTGTTTAGCGGTTGGGATGTATTTCGCAGTCAAATGCCTTTACAAAGCATCATTAATCCCGAAGTGGTTAATGACCTGCTGATGTCTTTGACGACCTTAGCTGAAGAAAGTCACTATTATGAGCGCTTTGAGCTCCTGAATGCATATAGTGGGTGTATGTTGGGTAATCCTGCGCTTTCAGTATTGGCCGATGCGTGGGTAAAGGGTATATTTAAAGGAGATAAGGAAAAGGCTTATACCTACGCTGACAATACAGCACGCCTTTTTGGCAATACTGAGCGAGGCTATACCCCTTATAGTATTTCAAAAACCTTAGAGTATGCTTATACGGAATGGTGTATGGCACGTATGGCCATAGATTTAGGCAAAACAGAGGATATGGTTAAGTATTTGAAACTTTCCCGTTCCTATAAGAATTTGTACGATAAGGAAAAACATGCCTTTCGTCCGAGAAAAGAAGACGGTTCGTTTATAAAATGGCCCCAAAGAGGAAAATTGCAGGAAGGGTATGGTTGTACTGAGTGCAATGAACTGCAACAAGGTTGGTTTGTACCGCACGACATAGAAGGTATGGTAGAGTTGATGGGAGGTATTCAGCAAACCGTAGCTGATCTTGATAGCATGTTTGCCCATACACCTCACAATTTTTTGTGGAATGTATATTACAATCATGCCAACGAACCAGTTCATCATGTTCCCTTTTTATATAATAGATTAGGAGAACCTTGGAAAACACAATATTGGTCTAGGTTTATTTGCGAACATGCTTACCATGATAAAGTGGAGGGATTGGTAGGTAACGAAGATGCCGGACAAATGTCTGCATGGTATGTATTATCGGCATGTGGTTTGTATCCTATTTGTCCAGGAGATACTCGTTATGAGATAACTTCTCCGTTGTTTAACGAGATAACAATTAAGGTAGGAGATAATAAAACATTTGTCATCAAAGCACACAATAATTCAACCTCTAATACTTATATACAGTCTGCTCGTTTGAATGGAAAGGAATACTCTCAATGTTACTTGGATTATCAAGATATTATGAATGGAGGAGTATTGGTATTGGAAATGGGAAATGCTCCTAATATGCATTGGGGGATATAGAGTAGTATTTTTAAGGTATGAGGGGGTAGCGAAGGATCTCTTTTCTTATATTTAGGAAATAGGTTCTTCGTTACTGTTTTTATATTAAACTTAACCCGTTGGCGGAATTAATTT
>ERZ779920.93-NODE-93-length-19500-cov-2.29889_pt1 | contig 19500 bp, 14 predicted proteins | sample MGYA00511065_ERZ779920 | MGnify/ENA primary metagenome ERZ779920 (study PRJEB29588, sample SAMEA2162880) | human gut metagenome | biome: human gut; feature: human-associated habitat; material: faeces | place: Denmark | collected 2008/2010 ... | reverse complement strand
GTATCTGGTTCGACCGTCATTTCCCGATTGAGATAACCATTGCTCCCGAAGCACTGACATTAATAATACCAAACTGATTTAAAGATTTATGATACATACTATTTCTGATTTAAAGAAAAGCGATAATTTCTTTTTGCTGGCAGGACCTTGTGTGATAGAAGGAGAAGACATGGCTTTGCGTATTGCAGAACGTGTGGTTAAGATAACCGATAAGCTGGGTATACCTTATATATTTAAGGGATCGTACCGTAAAGCTAACCGCTCACGCTTGGATTCGTTTATGGGAATCGGCGATGAAAAGGCTTTGAAGATTCTTGCCAAGGTGCGTGATACATTCGATGTCCCGGTGGTAACAGATATACATGCAGCAGATGAAGCAGCTATGGCTGCTGAATATGTTGATGTGTTGCAGATTCCGGCCTTTTTGTGTCGTCAGACAGATTTGCTTGTTGCTGCCGCAAAAACCGGAAAGATTGTAAATATCAAGAAAGGACAGTTCCTTTCTCCCGGGGCCATGCGATTTGCAGCCGATAAAGTGGTAGAGGCGGGAAACAATGAGGTGATGCTGACTGAACGCGGAACAACTTTCGGTTATCAGGATTTGGTGGTCGATTATCGCGGAATACCGGAAATGCAAACATTCGGACATCCTGTAATATTGGATGTGACTCATTCATTGCAGCAGCCAAACCAGACTTCCGGAGTAACAGGAGGAATGCCTCAGCTGATAGAAACAGTCGCAAAAGCGGGTGTCGCTGTAGGAGTAGATGGCTTGTTTATGGAAACACACGAAGATCCTTCGGTTGCGAAAAGTGATGGAGCAAATATGTTGAAGCTCGATTTGCTGGAAGATTTATTGGTGAAATTGGTACGTATTCGTCAGGCTTGCCGATAATGTAAAATTTATATCGGAATGTATGTTGCATGTTTTCCGATAAAAAACTATATCTTTGCACAACCAAAAAATAGAGTTCAAAAAGTAAAAAAGATATGCTTACTATTAAACAAATTACAGAAGATACCGATAAGGTAATTCGCGGATTGGAAAAGAAACACTTTGCCAATGCAAAAGAAACCATTGCGCAAGTGATTGAATTGAATGACAAAAGACGTAATGCGCAAAATCAATTAGATAGAAATCTTGCTGAAGTAAATTCAATATCGAAGAATATCGGTTTACTGATGAAAGAAGGCAAGAAAGAAGAAGCTGAAACAGCTAAAGCTCGTGTAGCAGAAATAAAGGAAGTGAGCAAGAGTTTGCAGGCTGAGATGGATCAGGCTGCTGAAGATATGCAGAACCTGTTGTATACTATTCCTAATGTTCCTTACGATGAAGTGCCTGAAGGCGTTGGTGCTGAAGACAATGAAGTTGTGAAGATGGGAGGAATGGAAACAGAACTTCCTAAAGATGCACTGCCTCACTGGGAACTGGCAAAGAAATATGATTTAATAGATTTTGACCTGGGTGTAAAGATTACAGGTGCTGGATTCCCGGTTTATAAAGGACAGGGAGCTCGTTTGCAGCGTGCTTTGATTAACTTCTTCCTTGATGAAGCTCGTGCTGCCGGATATGAAGAAATCATGCCGCCTACAGTAGTAAATGCTGCTTCTGGTTATGGCACCGGACAGTTGCCTGATAAGGAAGGCCAGATGTATCACTGCAATCTGGATGATTTGTATCTGATTCCTACAGCAGAGGTTCCTGTAACAAATATTTATCGCGACGTGATTTTGGATGAGAAACAGTTGCCTATTAAGAACTGTGCTTATACCCAGTGTTTCCGTCGTGAAGCCGGTTCTTATGGAAAAGATGTACGTGGCTTGAACCGTTTGCATGAATTCTCTAAAGTGGAACTGGTACGCATTGACAAACCGGAACACTCTAAACAATCTCATCAGGAAATGTTGGATCATGTAGAAGGTTTGTTGCAGAAGCTGGAATTACCTTATCGTATCCTTCGTCTGTGTGGAGGTGATATGAGCTTTACAGCTGCTTTGTGCTTCGACTTTGAAGTTTATTCTGAAGCTCAGAAGCGTTGGTTGGAAGTCAGCTCAGTTTCTAACTTCGATACTTATCAGGCAAATCGTTTGAAATGTCGTTACCGCAATGCAGATAAGAAGACTGAACTTTGTCATACATTAAACGGATCTGCTTTGGCTTTGCCGCGTATAGTTGCTGCTTTGTTGGAAAATAATCAGACTCCTGAAGGTATTCGCATACCGAAGGCTTTGGTTCCATATTGTGGCTTTGACATGATAAAATAATTTTAAAAAGAATATAATAATGAAGAGGGGCTATCGGGATTTTACCGGATAGCCCCTCTCTTTTAGGCTTTTAGCGGATATGCTAGAAATAACTTTGACTCCAATTAGTTGCAAATGGAATTTTTTTTGCTCAAATGAGAAAAAATAACCGTTTATTTTTTTCTTTATTTCATTTAATTACTATTTTTGAGGGAACAATAAAATAACATTTTTTATAGAATTATTAATTATAACCTTAATATAACAGCTATGAGTTATTTACGATTCGACAAAACGCTAATGACGAATTTGGAAGAATCTCTTACGCGTGAGATTTTACGTACAAATCGTTCTGGTGCGTACCACTGTTCTACTATTGTAGATTGTAATACTCGCAAATATCATGGTTTGTTGGTCATTCCAGTACCAGAACTGGATGATGAAAACCATGTTTTGCTTTCTTCATTGGATGAAACAGTCGTACAGCACGGAGCTGAATTTAATTTAGGGCTCCATAAATATCATGGGGATAATTTTAGTCCTCGTGGACATAAGTATATCCGTGAATTTGAATGTGAAAAGGTTCCTACTACAATATATAGAGTAGGGGGGGTAGTCCTGAAAAAGGAAAAATTATTCGTACACCATGAAAACAGAATATTAATTCGTTATACCTTGCTGGAAGCTCATTCAAAAACGACTCTTCGTCTGCGTCCATATTTGGCTTTCCGTAGTGTTCGCCAGTATACGCATGAGAATGCGCAGGCAAGCCGCCATTACGATGAAGTTAAAAATGGTTTGAAAACTTGCATGTATCCGGGATATCCCGATTTGTACATGCAGATGAGTAAAAATAATGATTTTCATTTCCAGCCCGACTGGTACAGAGGTATAGAATATACAAAAGAGCAGGAACGCGGGTATGATTTTAACGAAGACTTGTATGTTCCTGGATATTTTGAAATGGAAATCACAAAGGATGAGCCGATTGTGTTCTCTGGTGGTATCTCTGAAATTGAACCGGAAAGACTGAACGAACTGTTTGCACAGGAAGCAGACAGACGTACTCCTCGTGATAGCTTTAAAAACTGTTTGGTAAACGCTGCTCATCAGTTCTTGAACAAGCAAGGTGATGAATATTATATTTTGGCAGGTTACCCATGGTTTAAATGTCGTGCACGTGATATGTTTATCTCTTTGCCGGGATTGACTCTTGCCATTAATGAACTTGATAAGTTCGATATGGTAATGAATACTGCGGTAAAAGCTATCTATGCTTTCATGAAAGGAGAGGATACTTCTTTGAAAGTGTACGAAATGGAACATCCTGATGTGCTTTTGTGGGCTATATGGACTGTTCAGCAGTTTGGTAAAGCTGTTTCTAGAAAGGATGCTTATCAGAAGTATGGAAACCTGTTGAAGGATATAATGACATATCTTGTTGATGGTAAACATCCTAATTTGGCACTTCATGATAACGGCTTGGTTTACTCTGATGGTAAAGATAAAGCGGTGACATGGATGAATGCAACTGTCAACGGTCGTCCTGTAACTCCTCGTTCGGGCTATATTATTGAGTTTAATACATTGTGGTACAATGCACTGATGTATGTATCAGAGTTGTTGGCCGAAAATGAAGGTGTATCAGAGCTTTCTTCTCGACTGGCAGGTATAGCCGAAAAGACAGCCAAGTCATTTGTCGATACATTCTTGAACGAATATGGTTATTTGCTTGATTATGTAGATGGCGATATGCTCGACTGGAGTGTTCGTCCTAATATGATTTTTGCAGCCTCATTCGATTATTCTCCTCTGGATGCCAAACAGAAGAAGGGTATCGTAGATATTGCAACTAGAGAATTGCTTACTCCGAAGGGATTACGTTCGTTAAGCCCGAAGAGCGGAGGATATAATCCTAATTATGTAGGTCCTCAGTTACAGCGTGATTATGCATATCATCAGGGTACAGCATGGCCTTGGCTGGAAGGCTTCTATTTGGAAGCTTACTTGCGCTTGTATAAGCGTAGTGCTATTTCATTCGTTGAACGTCAGATGATTGGCTATGAAGACGAAATGAGTTTGCACTGTCTGGGTGCTATACCTGAATTGTTTGACGGTAATCCACCGTTTAAAGGTAGAGGAGCCGTTTCGTTTGCAATGAACGTTGCACAAATTTTGAGAACTTTAAATCTATTGGAAAAATATGATAATCAATAAAAAGGAGGAAAGCATATGAAGGTTTTAATGTTTGGTTGGGAATTTCCTCCTCATATCTTAGGAGGTTTAGGTACTGCCAGTTACGGTTTGACTAAAGGTATGTCGCAACAGCCGGATATGGATATTACTTTCTGTATTCCGAAACCGTGGGGAGATGAAGACCAAAGTTTCCTGAAAATTATTGGAATGAACAGTGTTCCTATTGTATGGCGCGATGTACAGTGGGATTATGTAAATAGTCGTGTAGGGCATTATATGGATCCGCAACTTTATTATGACTTGCGTGAACATATTTATGCTGATTTCAATTATATGCATACAAACGATTTGGGTTGTATGGAATTCTCAGGGCGTTATCCTGATAATTTGCATGAGGAAATTAATAACTATTCTATTGTTGCCGGTGTGGTAGCACGTCAACAGCAATTTGATATCATCCATTCACACGATTGGTTGACTTATCCGGCCGGAATTCATGCAAAACAGATTTCGGGAAAACCGTTGGTTATTCATGTGCATGCAACTGATTTCGACCGTAGCCGTGGTAATGTGAACCCAACCGTATATTCAATCGAAAAGAACGGTATGGACCATGCAGATTGTATTATGTGCGTAAGTGAACTTACCCGTCAGACGGTTATTCATAAATATTATCAGGATCCGCGTAAGGTATTTACTATGCATAATGCTGTATCTCCGTTGCCAAAAGAAATACAGGAGATTGTACCGCGTAAGAATCCGAAAGAAAAGATCGTAACATTCTTGGGACGTATCACTATGCAGAAAGGACCTGAATATTTCGTTGAGGCTGCTGCTATGGTTCTGAAACGTACTCGTAATATTCGTTTCGTGATGGCGGGAAGCGGTGATATGATGAATGCAATGATTCGTCTGGCTGCTGAACGTGGTATCGCAGATCGTTTCCATTTCCCGGGATTTATGAAAGGAAAACAGGTATATGAGGTATTGAAAGCTAGTGATGTGTATATCATGCCTTCTGTATCAGAACCTTTTGGTATTTCTCCGCTTGAGGCAATGCAGTGTAGTGTTCCGACTATCATCTCTAAACAGTCGGGATGTGCCGAAATCCTCGATAAGTGTATAAAAACCGATTATTGGGATATTCACGCAATGGCAGATGCTATTCATTCTATTTGTACCAACCAGTCGCTTTATGAATATCTGCGCGATGAAGGTAAGAAAGAAGTGGATGGTATCGTATGGGAAAAAGTTGGTTTGAAAGTACGCGCATTGTACGATCAGGTTTTAAAAAATTATGGTAAATAATAAATGCTAAATTAGTTATGAAAACAATCTGTCTTTACTTTGAAATACACCAGATTATACATTTGAAACGTTATCGTTTCTTCGAAATAGGAACAGACCACTATTATTATGATGATTATGCCAATGAACAAGGCATTAACGAAGTGGCTGAACGCTCTTATATTCCAGCTCTGAAAACTCTTATTGAAATGGCAAAGGAAAATGAAGGCATGTTTAAGGTTGCCCTTTCTATTTCCGGAGTTGCATTGGAACAGTTGGAAATACATGCACCGGCTGTAATTGAGCTGTTACACGAACTGAATGCTACAGGATGTTGTGAGTTTATCTGTGAACCTTATTCACATGGACTTTCATCATTGGCAAATGAAGATTGCTTCCGCGAGGAGGTAGAACAAATGCGTCGTAAGGTAAAAGACTATTTCGGTCAGGAACCAAAGGTATTCCGTAACTCTAGCTTAATTTACGATAATGAAATAGGTGGCATTGTTGCAAGCATGGGCTTCAAGGGTATGTTGGTAGAAGGTGCAAAACACGTATTGGGTTGGAAGAGTGCTCACTATTTGTACCACTGCGCAGAAAATCCGAATCTGAAGCTTTTGATGCGTGACTTTAAGTTGTCAGACGATATCAGCCTTCGTTTCTCTAACAGCGAATGGAGTGAATATCCGTTGTTTGCTGATAAATATATTGACTGGATTGCTTCTCTTCCAGAAAATGAACAGGTTATCAATATCTTCATGGAATTGTCAGCACTGGGTATAGCACAGCCATTGTCTTCTAATATATTGGAATTCCTGAAGGCTTTGCCGGTATGTGCAAAACAAAGAGGTATCACTTTCTCTACACCGACTGAAATCGTTACTAAGCTGAAATCAGTGGATATGGTAGATGTACCTTATCCGATGTCATGGGCAGACGAAGAAAGAGATATCAGTCCGTGGTTGGGTAATGTAATGCAGCGTGAAGCTTTCAACAAGCTTTATAGTGTAGCCGAACGTGTTCATTTGTGTGATGACCGTCGCATCAAGCAAGACTGGTATTATTTGCAGGCTAGTAACAACTTCCGTTTCATGACTACTAAGGATACAGGTGTAGGATTGAACAGAGGTATTTACGATTCTCCTTATGATGCCTTTACTAACTATATGAATATCTTGGGTGATTTCTTGGGACGAGTTAATGCTCTTTATCCTGTAGATATGGATAATGAAGAATTAAGTTCACTGTTGACAACAATTAAGAATCAGGGAGAAGAACTGGTACAGTTGACAAGTGAAGTAAATAAACTTCAGGCAGCATTGAAGAAAGCTGAAGGTGCTAAGAAAACAACTACCAAGAAAACAGCTGAAGGTACTGAAAAGAAATCGGCAGCTAAGAAAACAACAAAGAAAGAGGCTTAACTGATTTTCTCTGAGATCTTTGATAGTTGGAGTTTCAACGGATATAAAGATACTCAGAAAATTCAGATTGATTATAGCTGATAAAAAAATTGCCCTATCATTCTCTTGTATGGAGTTTGATAGGGCTTTTTGTATTAAGATCCTATGATTGGTAGTGTTGTGAGCGTGTTTGGTTAGTTTGTTGATGAGTGTAGTCAATCAGTCCCTGATATGTAAAAGAATTTATATGTGCTTTATGGCGTATCCTAATATAAACACTTGTGAACTGAAAGAAGTATTCAGCAGCAATCTCTGTCTTTACATAAAGAGTCGGGAGTTTCACATTCGATAGTCGTGTGCTGAATACCCTTTTTTCGTAATTCATTTTTCAGATTCCATTTTATCTCTTCCATTTGTAATAGATTACTGATGACGATGTGTACAGTTGCTGCATTTTCAGTAGTGCTGACTGCCCATATATGTAAGTGATGCCATCCTTCTATGCCCGGAGCCTGTGTTAGGATTTGTTCGATTGTCTTAATGTCAATGTTTTCCGGAACAGCATCCAATGAAAGAAAGAGACTTTCCTTCAGTAACCTCCATGTAGAGAGTAAGATAATGGCGGCAATTATTAGGCTGATTATAGTATCGATGATTGTAAAACCTGTATAAATAATAATGATGCCCGATATGACAACACCTACAGAAACGAGTGTGTCCATAACCATATGCAGGAATGCACCACGTACGTTCAAATCGTGTTTCTGATTCTTCATTAAAAGCCATGCCGTTATTCCGTTCACAAGAATACCTATACCGGCTGTCCATGATATTGCTTCACCTGATGTCGCTTCCGGATGTTTCAGTTTGTAAAAGCTTTCAATAACGATGGCTCCTACCGCTATCAGTAGGATAATTGCATTGACCAGTGAAACTAACACCGTACTTTTTTTGTATCCGTAAGTGAAATGCCGGTTGCTGTGATATTGTGACATACGGAATGCGAATAAAGAAAGCAGCAAACTGAATACATCGCTGAGATTATGTCCGGCATCGGATAAAAGTCCTAATGAGTTATAGATAAAACCTACTCCTGCTTCGGTAAAAACAAAAGCAAGATTGATTACTATGCATGCAATAAATATTGAATTAAGTGAGGATATTGCATGGTGATGTTCATGATGATGTTTGTGATGATGTGTCATTTGATTAGTTTTTTATCAGGAAACAAAAATACATACGTTATATCATAAATTCAATATATGCGTAGTCTGATTTCATCTGTGCTAACTTTATTTGCAACCGAGTTGCATTGAAAAACAGTGTTTTATATTAAATAATGTAAAAAAGAAAGGCAAAGATATCTGTTATTGAGTTATTTGTATTTACTTTGAGTGGTTTAAAATAAAAAATACAGGAGATTATGAACGAATTAATTGCAAAGATTAAGGAATTGAATGCAGCTTTGGTTGCTGATGCAGAATTGCAGGTTGCTAAAGGAAATAAGGCAGCTGGAACTCGTGCTCGCAAGGCTTCATTGGAACTGGAAAAAGTATTGAAAGAATTTAGAAAAGTTTCTCTGGAAGAGTCAAAGAAATAATCTTTTTTCACTTTGTCCATAAGAGGCTATATCATTTCGTACAGACGATGTGATATGGCCTCTTTTATTTTTTTATCATCTTCTCTGCTGTTTCTTCGCAATGAACTTTGTACTTTTGTAGTAAATCGTATGTTTCCTTATGAGAGTAGTAATGTGTATATTGATAATAAGCTTCACGGTCATCTTTGGAATGTCGTGTGAAAGGCACATAGAACAGCAAGTTTCTTATACAGAAGCCGATTCTCTGAATCATCTTGCTTATGATATGCGCTATAAAGACTTGTCTGTTGCTATGAAAGCAGCCAAGCGCGCATGTCAGTTGGCTGAAGGAAATTCCGATTTGCGTGCAGAGGCTTTAAATAACATGGGCTTTTGTGCTTTTATGCGCATGGATTTTGAAAAGGCTTCTTCTTTGTATCTACAGGCTTTGAAAGAAGGAGGTAATGAAATAGAACATTTGATTTCGGATGTAGGAATGATGAAAATATGTCAGCGTACATCAATGAATAAAGAGTTTTACGATTACCGGAATAGCGCTTTACAACGTTTGAAGCGTATTCGTGAAGATGAGGCCCTTATTTCTGATACTCACGAGAAACAAAGACTAAATTATGCTGTTTCCGAGTTTCATATTGTATCGGGTATTTATTTCTATTATCTGGAACAGCACGATGAATCATTGCGTTCCATTAATTCTATTACACCCGATGTGTTGCAGGGAGATACAGCACAGTGGTTGTACTATGAATATATGAGAGGTTCTGGAGGAATGTATGAGGCTCCCACTCGCGAGGAAATTACTATTGGAGAGTTTGGCTGCCTGACGACTTGTTTGCTTCAGAGTCGTAAGGGAGGATATATTTATTTTGAGGCTAATGCCATGCAGGCTATGGCAGAATTGCTGAATTTTCGCAGTAATCGGAAAATATTGGAAGAAAAGCATTCGGGGCTTCTCCGTTTGGTCAATAAAGAAGACTTACCAGTTGACAGCTTGCCGCTGTATTATGCACGTCAGGCGCTGGATTTGTTTAAGAAATATGGTGACGGTTATCAGATTTCGGGAACTTATCGGACGATTGCTACGTATTATAATTACTCGGGACAGCCGGAAAAGGCTTTGGAGAACCTGAAAGCTGCATTGCAATATGTTAACTGGCATCATGAAAAATATTATCACTGTACAGATACAACCGATCGCTTGCAGGCCTATGCTCCTGATGAAGTACGGTCTACTGAACTGAAATGGATTGCGGATGAAGGCATCAAAACTGTACCGGAATGGATACTGCGCTTGCGTGAGCAATTGAGTAGGACGTATGCAGCAATGGGGTGTAAGCTGGAATCCGATTACAATCGGAATGTTTATTTGGACTTACTGGACTATACCCGGCAGGACAAAGCTTTGGAGAGTCGTTATGCTGCTCTGGAGAAAGAATCAAGACAGATTAATGCGTTATTATTGCTGGTAGTGATAGGGATTTTTCTGCTTATTGTATTATTCGTTATGCTGAATAGGCGTTGGCGCAAGAGAAATAAGCTTTATATATCCATACTGAAGGAAGTATTTGATTTGTGTCGCAAGATAACTTCGTCTGTTCCGGAAAATGTAACAGAAGTAGAAGAAATTACTGATACTGTCTGTCATACGATAAAAACCGATTTTGAGCATATCTTTGGAGCTACGGATGTAAAAATTGTATTAGAAGCGTGTTCATCGGAAGATGAGCGTGAAGAAATTGAAGCCGGCTTTTATGCCTTCGAGCTCTTTTCTCCTGATAAAAGCAAGAATATAGGGAAATTATTATTGGAATTACCTCATCCGCTTCGTAAAGAGAAACAGACATTACTCCAGCTGGTCTTGCCTTATCTGGCATGGACATTGGAAAATGGAATGAATCTTGTTTCTTTAGACGACGAGCGGCGGCGTCTGGAGGAACAGTATATTCATGAACAGCATGTAGCCGAGAACAAACGTCAGAACATGGTAAAAAAAGCTTGTCTTTCTATTGTGACAGGTATATTTCCATATATAGACCGAGTAGCTAATGAAGTGCATAAGCTGCAATCTGTACCTTATGCCAGTCGGGCTGACATTAAGAAAGGAAAGTTTGAATATATCGACGAACTAATTACCCGGATTAATGAGTACAATGAAATATTAGCAATATGGATCAAGATGCGTCAAGGGGTATTAAGTTTGAACATTGAGAGCTTTGCCTTAAAAGAACTTTTTGGGATTATTGCTAAAGGTAGACGTTCTTTTGAAATAAAACATCAGGAGTTGCAGGTCGATCCGACCGAAGCTGTTGTAAAAGCCGATAAGGCACTTACTCTTTTTATGATAAATACCTTGACCGAAAATGCGCGTAAGTATACTCCCGAGTATGGACATATTACACTATCGACAAAAGAAACGGATGAGTATGTAGAGATTTCAGTGTCGGATGACGGTCCTGGTCTGTCGGAAGAGGATGTAAACCGTATCTTAGGTGAGAAGGTCTATGATTCTGGAGCTATTGGAATGGGAACAGCTGCTGATACGGAGGAATTGCGCCGGCAGAAGGGATCTGGTTTTGGCTTGATGAATTGTAAAGGGATTATTGAGAAGTACCGTAAGACTAATGCTGTATTCAGCGTTTGTTGTTTCTCGATAGACAGTACATTGGGAAAAGGAAGTCGTTTTTATTTCAGATTGCCTAAAGGAGTAAAAAGAACTCTTTCTATATGTCTGATATTCGCCATGAGTATTTTAGGCCTGGGTAGCTGTCAGTCGTCGGTATACAAACAGCCTGAAGAAAAGAACAGAGTTGCTTACGACAGTTTGCTGTCGATTGCTAATGATTATGCAAACTGGGTGTACGATTGCAATGTAAATGCTCGCTATCAGGAGGCGCTGGTATATGCCGACAGTGTTTTATATTACATGAATCTGCACTATCTGAAATATTCCAAGCGAAAATATCCGTTGCTGAAATTATATCGCGATGATTATGAAGCAGCAGAACAGACATGGTTGGCCCAAGGATTTGATACCGATTATTATATTCTGCTTGATGTTCGTAATGAAGCAGCTGTAGCCGGACTTGCAGTAAAGGATTTCCGTACATATTATTATAATAATCGTGCTTATACTACCTTGTACAAGCAGATTAGTAAAGACCGTTCGCTGGAAGAATATTGTGTGCGGATGCAGCAGTCTGCCAATAATAAGCTGATAGCCTTAGGAATTTTTCTTTTACTGGTTGTGGTCTGTCTGGCCGGTTATTATATACTATACTTACGTCATCGTTTGCATTATCGCTATAATATGGAGCAGGTATTCGAGATAAACCAGTCTATCTTCTCTGTTGCGCAGCCGGGAGACGAAGAAGAAAGTAATGTAGCAGAAGACATTCTTAAAAAGTTTTCCGAGGAAATGAATGAACTGTTCCCCGTTGCGGATATGGCTTTAGCCTTATACGATGAAGAAACCTCATCTTTGCATTATATTTTCGGTGAAGAAGGAGAGAACGAAGATTTGTGTAACCGTATGGAACGCTGTTTTGAAAAAAAACTAGTATCGTGGACGAATGAAGCTTCCTGGAATTATTTTCCGCTGAATGTAGATATCAATGAAGAGAATTATTGTGCAGGTGTACTTGCCGTGAAGGCCGCACTTCCTTGTGTGCGCGAAAAAGACAGATTGCTGGTAGAGCTGATTGTAAGTTATCTCGCTGTTGTGTTGCATAATGCGGTGGTCTGTGTCAGACGTAAACATTACGACATAGAATTGGCTCAGGATGATGCAAGGCGAGCTTCTTATGAAGAAAATATGCTGCATGTGCAGAATATGGTACTCGATAATTGTTTGTCTACCATAAAGCATGAAACAATCTATTATCCTAACCGGATAAAGCAGATAGTCGATCGTCTGAACAGGCAAGATAATATCTCTTTACAGGAGGAGAAACAGCAGCTGCAAACTATTTCTGAACTGGTGAGCTATTATAAAGATATATTTACTTTGCTTAGTTCGTGTGCCTCCCGTCAGCTTGACGATATAACGTTCCGACGGGCAGAGGTCAATGTAGCTGTATTGATTGGACAAGTAGAAAAATATTTGCGTAAAATATCTCGTAAACTGTCATATTCGCTGAAGTTGGAAGTCGAGCAGGAAGCAGGCTTGTCAGTAGCAGGAGATGGTGTTTTGCTTTTATTTCTCTTCGAAAATTTACTCGATGAGGCTGTACGTTTCCCGCAGACGGGTGTTCTGAAGTTATCAGTTTTTCAGGAAAACGGCTTTGCACGTTTCAACTTTACGGATACCCGACGGAATCATACACAGGCAGAACTGAACGATCTGTTTTATCCGGCATTGTCTCGTTTTCATGAAGGCGGCACAGCTGGCCTGCAGGGTACAGAGTTTCTGGTCTGTAAGCAGATAATTCGCGAACATGATGAGTTTGCCGGACGTCGTGGATGCCGGATCAATGCTTGTCCGTCTTCAGAGGGAGGATATACCGTATGGTTTACCATACCGCTTATTGTGAAAAAGTAAAAAGACTGAATATATGGAAAAGTTTAAAGTTATCATTGTAGAAGATGTTAAGTTGGAATTAAAAGGGACGGAAGAAATCTTTCGTCACGAGATACCTAATGCAGAAGTTATAGGTACAGCTATGACTGAAGCTGAATTTTGGCCGTTGCTGGAACAGCATACTCCCGATTTGATTTTGCTTGATTTAGGTTTGGGAGGTTCTACTACAATCGGTGTTGATATTTGTGCCCGTTTGCATCGTGAACGTCCGGAACTGAAAGTTTTGATTTTTACCGGTGAAGTATTGAATGAAAAATTATGGGTTGATGCTTTAAATGCAGGTGCTGACGGGATCATTCTGAAAACAGGTGAGCTGTTGACTGCTACGGATGTAGAGGCTGTCATGGCAGGAAAGAAATTAGTGTTCAACTATCCGATACTGGAAAAAATTGTGGAACGCTTCAAGCAGTCGGTAGAAGTGGAGATGCGGCGTCAGGAAGCGATCATTGATTATGATATCGATGAATATGACGAACGTTTGCTTCGCCATTTGGCTTTGGGGTATACTAAGGAAATGATCACCAACCTGAAGGCTATGCCCTTTGGAGTGAAATCGATAGAAAAACGTCAGAATGAATTGGTAAACCGCTTGTTCCGTCCTGAGGAGCGTACCGGAGTAAATGCTTGCCGATTGGTAACACGGGCTTTTGAACTGAGGATATTGGATATCGACAATCTGGAACCTGATGATGAATAGACACTTCCTTCATCCTGCCACGCTTTTCTTTCTGCTTACGTTGGTAGTGGCCCTCCTTTCATGGGTTGGGAGCATATATGGCTGGTCGGGCGTTCAGAGTCTGCTCAGTGCGGAAGGGTTACGCTGGCAACTCAGAAATGTTGGCGACGGCTTTTTTTCCGCTCCTTTTTTTAGCGATATCTTGTTGTTGGCTTTCGGGGTGGGACTCTGTATGCATTCAGGTTTTTGGGAGGCTGTCCGACGAGCAATCTTTCATGGCAGAAAACTTTCCCGAAAAGAAAAGCGTTCGTTGTTGTTGAGTCTGACCGTTGGGGCAGTTTATATACTGGCAGTTTTGTGTCTGGCTTTAGGTCCATGGGGGATAGTACGCAGTATTACAGGAGGGTTGAAGAATTCACCCTTGTCAGAAGGTGTCAGTTATCTCCTTTCGTTGGGGCTGGGAATAATGGCGATAATTTACGGATACAGTATAGATTTATACCGTACGGATAGAGATATAATAAAGGGTATGTCGTATAGCTTTGTCCGTTTCTCTGGCTATTGTGTTACACTGTTTTTTGTGATACAGCTGTTTACATCCCTGCACTATACAAGATTGGATTCTTTTTTCGGGCTTTCCTCCGACGGATTTACTATACTTTATGCCTTGTGCTCTATTCTTCCACTATTTGTTGGAGGAAATAAACTGAAGTGATAAGCGGAAGAATATACATTAATTTGTTTGCCTTTCTGATTTAAAGGGCTATCTTTGCCGCCATTAAACTATTTTATTATTACACATTTATTATGAAGAAAATTTTATTGATGGCAACTGCCGGATTATTGGCATTTGCTTCTTGTCAGGAAAAGGCTGGGTACACGATTAAGGGTACTATTGAAGGAGTAGCAGAAGGGGATACTGTGTATTTGCAGAATTTTGTAGACGGATCACTCGTTAAAATGGATTCTGCTGTTGTAAAAGGTGGTGCATTCGAATTTAAGGGCACTCCCGATTCTGTAACAGTAAGCCGTTATGTAACCTATAGAAAGAACGGTATGCGCATGACTGCGATGGTATTCATTGAAAAAGGAGATATCACGCTGAACATGGGCGCTGAAGCCAATAAGGTTGCTGGTACAATGTGTAATGATGCTTACCAGCAGTTTATGGATAAATTTGTTGCTATCAATAAGGAAATGTCTGAAATATATCAGAAATCAAAGACTGATACTACATTGACTGACGATCAGCGCAAAGATTTGGAAAAACAGTTGGCTGAAAAAGATAGCTTGGGAACTGAAATGGTTTACAACTGCATTAATGAAAACATCAACAACCTTGTAGGTGTACAGTTGCTGACTTCATATGCTAATGCATTCGAAACAGCTAAAGTAAAAGCATTATTGGATAAAGTTCCGGCTGCTTACAGCGCAGATAAAGATATTGTTGCTTTGAAAGAACACATTGCTACAATAGAAAAAACAGAAGTAGGTCAGAAGTTCATTGATTTTGCAATGAATACTCCAGAAGGTAAGGAAGTAAAACTGTCTGACTTTATTTCTCAGAATAAATATACTTTGATTGATTTCTGGGCTAGCTGGTGTGGTCCTTGCCGTGCAGAAATGCCAAATGTAGTAGCTGCATACAATGCATTCAAGGCTAAAGGTTTTGGTATTGTCGGTGTTTCTTTGGACAACAATGCAGAAGCATGGAAAAAGGCTATTAAAGACCTGAATATTACATGGGCACAGATGTCAGACTTGAAAGGCTGGAGCTGTGAGGGTGCGAAACTTTATGGTGTTCGTGCTATCCCTGCAACTGTTCTGGTTGACCAGGAAGGTACTATCGTTGCTCGTAACTTGCGTGGCGAAGAACTGGCTGCTAAACTTGGAGAACTTTTGAAATAAAAGAATAATTTTTTACCCCTTTTGCAGACTTTTATAGCCGATCTTTACGGGGCTTGGCAGATAAAAAACAAGAAAACTGCAAGAGGGGTAAATTATATCCTGATGTTTGTCGTAAAACTTGCTGATAAAATAAAAAAAGATGCTGAATTTTTCATCAAAAATTCAGCATCTTTTTTTGCTTCGTGCAGAACTGCTGCTTATGCTATTCCGTGAGCATTAGCTTCTTTATCGATCTTTTTAATAAGTCCCTGTAAAACAGCACCCGGACCACATTCTGTAAAGTCTGTTGCTCCGTCTGCAATCATGTTCTGAACTGTCTGAGTCCAACGTACAGAAGCAGTCAGCTGAGCTACCAGATTAGTCTTGATTTCAGCAGGGTCTGTATGTGGTTTAGCGTCTACGTTCTGATAAATCGGGCATTTCGGAGTGTGGAATTCAGTTGCATTGATTGCTGCTTCCAGCTCAACTTTAGCAGGATCCATCAGTGGAGAATGGAAAGCACCACCTACTTTCAGCGGCAATGCACGTTTAGCTCCTGCTGCTTTCATCAGTTCGCAAGCTTTGTTGATGCCTTCGATAGATCCTGAGATAACGATCTGTCCCGGGCAGTTGAAGTTAGCTGCGACACAAACTTCGCCTTCTGCACTTACCTGAGCACAAATTTCTTCTACTTTTTCATCAGGCAGGGCGATGATAGCGGCCATTGTAGAAGGCTGCATAGCCATAGCACGTGCGTACACCAGTTTCAAACCGTCTTCGAACGACAGAGCACCGGCTGCAACAAGAGCAGAAAACTCTCCAAGTGAGTGTCCGGCAGTCATTTCAGGTTTGAAGTCATCACCCATGCAAAGAGCAGAGATAACAGAGTGAAGGAATACGGCAGGCTGAGTAACTTTAGTCTGACGCAGGTCTTCGTCTGTGCCGTTGAACATGATATCGGTGATACGATAGCCCAAAATATCGTTTGCTTTCTCGAATAATTCTTTTGCCAGTGCTGAGTTTTCGTAGAGGTCTTTACCCATTCCTACGAATTGTGCGCCCTGTCCGGGGAATACAAATGCTTTCATAAATTTATTTTTGAGTTAAGTTATTGATGACAAAGGTAATGAATTATTTTAGATTTCTGATTTTTTTGATTTAATCTTCATCGGAAATATGCATCGGTACGGGAGAGTGGAAGTGATTCAGCGGTCCGTGTCCTTCTCCTATGTGTACATCTTTACCGGATAGAATACCTTGATATACATATTCTTTAGCTTGTTTTACCGCCTCGGGCATACTGTTGCCTAAAGCAAGGAAAGTAGCAATGGCAGACGAAAGTGTACACCCGGTGCCGTGTGTATTATGACTTTCTACTTTTTGTGCCATGAATAAATGAGGTTCGCTCTCATCCTTCAGTTGCAGTACGTCGCACATGTTTCCGTCTTCCAGATGACCTCCTTTAACCAGTACGGCACGGCATCCGTAGTTCAGCAGTTCACGCGAAGCTGTTTTCATCATTTCAATGTTGCGAATCTGCTTTCCCGTCAGCACTTCCGTTTCACTCAGATTGGGAGTTATAATACTGGCAAGCGGCATAAGAAGTGTGGTGATAGCTTCAATTGCATCATCCTCCATAAGTTTGCATCCGCTTGTTGATACCATAACCGGATCGAACACGACAAACTCCGGCTTGAATTTTTTCAGAGATTCGGCTATAACCTGCACAATCTCTACATCGTTTATCATGCCAATCTTGACCGCACGTGGACGGATATCCGTCATAACAGCTTCTATCTGTCCCTTTACGTAGCTGGGAGGTACAGGATGAATACCTGTTACTCCACAAGTATTTTGTACTGTGATTGCTGTAATGGCACTGGCAGCATAAGCTCCCAATGCTGATATAGTCTTTATGTCGGCCTGAATGCCGGCTCCTCCACTGCAATCCGATCCGGCAATAGTGAGCACGCAAGGATAATGTTTCATAACTTCATTATTAGGATTGTTTTATGCAAAGATAAAAAACTAATTTTAAAGTACTTTTTGTTGCAGTGTAATTTGCTTGAATCTCTTTTCGTATTACCTACAATAATACATTAATTATATATCGTATGAAGTATGAAATCTATATACTTGTAGAATAATGTTTTATAACATGATAAATATTCTGATATTTTTGAATAACGAATTGAAAAAGTCTTTATATTTGCAGTGTTGAAAGAAATAAAGATATGGAAACTCAGACCGGAAATAACCTTATAATCGATGTACACGTTTCAGTGGACTGTGTGCTGATTGGCTTCGATGGAGAACAGTTTCGCGTTTTGCTTGTACGCCAGATAGGAAAACAAACGGATGGTGAATTTAATGACCTGAAGCTTCCCGGTAGCTTGATTTATGCCGATGAAGACTTGGATGAAGCTGCTAAGCGTGTGCTTAATGAACTTACCGGTTTGAAAAATATCAAGATGAGCCAGTTTAAAGCTTATGGCTCCAAAGATCGTACGGCTAACCCGAAAGACGTGTTGTTGGAACGTTTTCATCGCATTACGGATAATAAAGTCGGCAGGATTGTTACGATCGCTTATCTTTCTTTATTGAAAATTGACCAGCGAAACCGGCAGCTGACTGATACGTATGATGCTTGCTGGACTCCGCTGTCGGAGGTGAAAGCCCTGGCGTTCGACCATATTCAGATATATCGCGACGCGCTTGCTTTTATACGCCATTATGTGGAAACAAATCCATCGGTAATGTTCGATCTCTTGCCTAGAAAGTTTACTGCGGCACAGCTTCGTGTATTGTATCAGTTGGTATACGATAAAGAGTTTGATGTGCGTAATTTCCACAAGAAGATAGCACTGATGCCTTATGTCGTACCGATGGAGGAAAAAGAAAAAGGTGTGCGACATCGTGCTGCACGCTATTATAGATTCGACAGAACGATTTATAACAAACTAAAGAAATAAAATATATTAGAGTTATGTATTTGTTAGGTTATGATATAGGTAGTTCTTCGGTTAAGGCCAGTTTGGTAAATTCGGAGACAGGTAAATGTGTAGCTTCTGCTTTCTACCCTAAGACAGAGGCAGAGATTATAGCTGTGCATCCCGGTTGGGCTGAACAGAAACCGGAAATGTGGTGGGCAAACCTGAAGCTTGCAACTGAAGCTGTTATGAATGAAAGCGGAGTACGCAAGGAAGATATTGCTGCTATCGGTATTTCTTATCAGATGCATGGTCTGGTATGTGTGGACAAGAATCAGCAGGTGCTCCGTCCGGCTATTATCTGGTGCGATTCTCGTGCGGTTCCGTATGGAGAGAAGGCTTTCAATACGTTGGGTGAAGAGCTGTGTCTTTCTCATTTGCTTAACTCTCCGGGTAATTTTACCGCTTCCAAGCTTGCCTGGATTAAAGAGAATGAACCGGATGTCTATGCCAGAATAGATAAAATTATGCTTCCGGGCGACTATATCGCTATGAAGCTGACTGGTGAGGTTTGCACCACTGTATCCGGACTTTCAGAAGGTATGTTCTGGGATTTCAAGAATAATGAAGTCGCAAAATTCCTGATGAAATATTACGGATTCGACAATTCACTGATAGCCGATATCAAACCGACTTTTTCAGAA